>JACCED010654524.1_pt1 | contig 29478 bp, 17 predicted proteins | sample 7455021 | NCBI WGS metagenome assembly JACCED01 (sample SAMN15323456, study PRJNA562643) | freshwater metagenome | isolation source: river surface water | place: USA:Blue River Watershed | collected 2017-08-19 | reverse complement strand
GGGGTCAGTCACGGATACGCTGCCCCCGTGCGAGTGCAACAGATTAGGCGGCCGCCCCTGCGCACCGCCCTCCATTTCCGCTCAATAATCAGCGTCCTTGGCTGACGTATTCCTCGCGGCTGACGTCCCCGCTCCTGTCCTTGTCGAACTTGATGAAGTTCTGGGCGGCCTGCTCGGGTTCGCGCTGGTTAAGCATGAACTCCTCGCGGTTGAGTCTCCCGTCCTTGTTGGCGTCTCGGCCGTCGAACATGGCGCCGCGGTCGCGGCTGCCGGCCTTGGGGTCGGCCTTCTTCTTGCCGCCCTTGCCTTTGGGCGTGTCCTTGGCCCCGGCCGGGCCGGGTGCAATCGGCGGAGGAAGGAACTTGGAAAGCTTGGCCACGATTTCGGAATGCTCAGGCCGGCCGGCGACGTTCACGGTCTCGTGCGGGTCGTTGGCCTCGTCGTAGAGCTCGGTGGCGTGGATGTCGTTGCTTGCGCGGTCGCGCCACAGGGTGAGGCGCCAGCGGTCGTCGCGGATGCTGTAGCCCATGAGCGACTTCCCGGCGTCCTGGCGAGGGTACTGGCTGATGGCCACGGGACGCACGGAGGCCGCCGCGTCATCCAGCACGGGTCGCAGGCTCACGCCCTCGATATCCTTGGGCCTGGGGAGTCCGCATACGTCAGCGAGGGTGGGGTGGATGTCGATGAACTCCGCGAGGGAGAGGCTGCGTCTTCCGGCGGCTTTCTGTCCGGGCACGCTGATCAGCAGGGGTGCGCGTGCGGCGAGTTCGAAGTTGGTGTGCTTGTGCCAGAGTCCGTGCTCGCCGAGCTGCCAGCCATGGTCGCCCCAGAGGACGATGACGGTGTTCGACGCGAGGCCTTCTTTCTCGAGGGCGTCGAGCACCAGGCCGACCTGGGCGTCCATGTAACTGGTGGCGGCGTAGTAGCCGTGCCGGAGGCGTCGGGCCAGTTCATCGGAGATGGGGCCGTCCTTGGGGATGTCGGAATAGCTGCGGAGCTCGCCGTTGGTGTGGCCGACGAAGGCGGGGGCGTCCTTGGGCAGCTGCTGGAACTTCGGGACGTAGATCTTGGCCGGGTCGTAGAGGTCCCAGTATTTCTTCGGGGCGACGAACGGCAGGTGAGGCTTGGCCATGCCCACAGCGAGGAAGAAGGGCTGCCCTTTCTTTTTAAGTGCGGCGAGGGTCTCGGCGGCGAGGCGCGCGGTCCTGCCGTCAGTATAGGTGTCGTCCGGCACGTCGGCTGACTCGACGGCCGGGCCGCGGGCCCGTCCCTTGCCGTCCTTGTTCTTCGGATCCTGCATGGCCTTGAGGGCCTCAGGGGAGGCGTACTGGGGAGCCTTCGGGGTCTGCCACGGGGTCGACCAGGTCGGCGCGTCGTCAAATCCGCCGTGGAAGATCTTGCCCATGCCCTGCACGAAGTAGCCGTTGTTCTTGAAGTGCTGGCCGATGGTCACGGCGTCGGGCAAGGCGACACGGAAGTGCGTCTCGAGGTCCCAGACGCGCGTGGCGTCGGGACGCCGGCCGGTCATCAGGGACGAACGGGAGGGGCTGCAGACGGCCTGCTGGCAGTAGGCGCGGTCAAAGGTGGTGCCCTTCGCGGCGATGCGGTCCAGGTTGGGGGTGCGGATCAGGTCCGATCCCGAGGCCAGCGCCTCGGGGCGGAGGTCGTCGACGGCGAAGAAGAGGACGTTCATCGGACGATCGGCGGCACAAAGGGCCGCGGAAAGTCCGAGCAGGGGCAGGGCGAATCGGATCATGGGGATGCGTTTTCTACAACCCCGAGGGGTCGAATTGGTTGCCGTCACTTGAGCCGGGTCACTCTCCGACGGCTGCTTTCAGGCGGTGGCGCGCCTTGTTGAGGTCGGCGATGGTGCGCACGGCCTCCAGTCGGGCCTGCACGGCGTCCTGCTGGGACTGCAGGGTCTCCAGTACGGCGCCCACGGCGAAGTCGCGACGTTGAGCGGCCAGTTTCAGGCCTTCTTCCGCGGACTTGAGTCCGACCTCGGCCGCCCGTACGGCCGCTGAAGTGGCATGCACGGAGGCATGGGCCTCCACGACTTCGCGGGTGACGGCGTCACGGATGCGTTCGATGCCCAGCTTGCCCTGCGCGGCCGCGGCCTCCGCCGCCCGCACGCGCGAGGAGTCCAGCAGGCCGCCGGCTCCGATGCGCCAGAAGAGGGTGACCTGCGTGTCGGTGCTGCGTCCCCAGTCCTGCCGGGCCGAGCTCGGGCTTCCGCCCAGTCCGCCGCCGAAGACCTGCGCGCCGAGGGTCGGCCAGAGGGGCGCGTACTTGGCGCCGGCAAGGTTCTCCTGGGCGGCATTGTCCAGGCGCTCGGCCTCGGCGATCTCCGGACGCTTCGCCAGTGCGGTCTGCACGAGCGCGTCGAGTTTGACGGCCAGCCCGGTGCCGGGAACGTTGATCGCGATGGGACGTCGGTCGGCGGGGATCAGGTCTTCCTGCAAGGGCAGGCGTACGACTTCGGCGAGTCGGGCCGCCGCGGCACGGCGTGCCTCATAGGCCTTCTGGCGGCGGACTTCGCCACGCGTGACCTGCGCGAAGGCGCGGTGTTCGTCGCCCTTCGAGGCGAGGCCGGCCGCGACGGCGGCCTTGACCTGATGATGAAGGTCGCCTGCCAGGGAGACGGCTTGATTCAGGAGATCCGCCTCTGCCTGGGCGGCGCAGAGTTCGAAATAGGCCTCGGAAGCGGCCAGGAGGATGCGGCGACGCTCCGATTCGAGGCGGTGCTCGGCCGCGAGGGTCACCTGCTTGGCCGCGAGGCGACGGTAGGTGGATTCTCCGATCTCAAGCGAGAGCTGGAGGGTCGCTCCGGCGCCGAAGGAGTTCTTGGTGATGTCAGTGACGTCACCGACGATGTCCTGCAGCTGTCCGGAATGGTTGCGGTAAGTGATGCCAGGCGCGATGACGGGGAACATCTGCCACAGGGTGCCGTCCTCGCGCGCCCGGGCCTCGGCCAGGCGTTCCTGCGCGATGCGTACTTCGACGGAATCGGCTCCGGCCAGCCTCAGGACTGAGGGCAGGTCGATCTTCTCCGCGCGGAGAGAGGCGGCGAAGCAGGCGATGAGAAGGAGGGCGCGCATCACTTGGCGATGGTCACGGGCTGTCCGTCGACGAGGGCGGCGCCGGCGGTCACGATCACGGTCTCGGCTGCGGCGACTCCCTCGAGGACTTCGAGGTTCGTCCCGTCGTTGAAGCCGTGCTTGAGCACGCGACGGCGCGCCTTGCCGTCCTGGAGGACGAAGGCGACGGCGGTGGTCTTCTCAAAACTGATGGCCGAGAGGGGCAGGACGGCGGCGCCGGCGTGGGTCTCGACGCCGAGCTTCACCTTGGCGAACATGCCGGCCTTGAGCGCGCCGTCGGCGTTGGCGACCTCGGCCTCGGCCAGCAGGGTCTTGCTGGCGGGGTCGAGGGCCTCGGAATGGCGGGTCAGGCGGGCCGCGACGGGCTTGGTGCGCGCGGTGTCCACGGCGATGAGGAAGGGCTGGCCGACGGAGACGAGGGACGACTCATATTCGGGGACGGAGGCCTGCACGCGCACTTTGGCGGAGTCGGTCAGGGTCACGATGGACGCCTGTCCGGCCGCGGCGCCGGTGGCCGCGGGCACGAAGGCGCCTTCGTCGACGAAACGCTTCGTGACGGTGGCGTCGAAGGGCGCGGTGATGCGGGCGTGGGCGAGGAGGGCCTCAAGGCGCGCGGTCTCGGCCTTGGCTGCGGTGGCGCGGGACTCGGCGGCGTCGAGGGCCTGCTTGACGACGAGGTCGGGCGCCTTCTTCGCGGCGTCACGGGCGCGTGCGGCGTCCCGCTCGGCCAGCGCGGATTCGGCCCGGGCTCGGAGGAGGTCGGCGGAGAGTTCGGGGGACTCGAGTTCGGCCAGGACCTGTCCGGCCTTCACCTTGTCGCCGATCTCGACGCGGATGGCCTTCACGTGCCCCGCGACCTTGGCGGTCAGGGTGACCTGCCGGTATGGGCGCACTTCGCCGAGAAGCTCGACGCTGCGGGTGACGTCCGCCTTGGCGAGGGCGGTCGTCTTGAATTCGGCCGCGTCGGCGGCGCACGCCAGGACGGCGAGGAGGAGCGTCAGGTCACGCTTGATGGGGCGCATGGTGGGTGCTGGAAGGGTCGTCGGGATCGAGGGAAGGTGAGAGGGCCGCGCGACCGCGATGCAGCGCCGCATAGGCGGCGGGCACGAGGAGCAGGGTGGCGGGGGTGCCGAGGAGCAGGCCGCCGATGACGGCGCGTCCGAGGGGCGCGGTCTGCTCGCCCGCCTCGGTCAGGCCGAGGGCCATGGGGAGCATGCCCGCGAGCATGGCGCCGGCGGTCATCAGGACGGCGCGCAGGCGTGAGCGGCCGGCCTCTTCGGCGGCGGCGTCGGCGGCAAGTCCGGCCCGACGGCGTTCCTCGGCCGCGGTGACGAGCAGGATGCAGTTGGCGACGGAGACGCCGACGGCCATGATGAGGCCGATGTAGCTCTCGATGTTCAGGGTCGATCCGGTCAGCAGCAGGAGGACGGCGCCTCCTGCGAGGACGGCGGGGATCGGCACGAGCACGGCGAAGGCGGCGCGTACGTTCTGGAAGGACGCGGTGAGGAGGAGCGCGATGACGGCGAGGGCGGCGATCAGGCCGGTGCGCAGGCCGTCCAGCAGCTCGCGCATGGGCGCGACCTGCCCGCGGACGTCGACCTTCACCTTCGCCGGCGGGGCGCCCGCGGCGGCCACGGCGGCATCGACTTTCTCCGCCAAGGTGCCGAGGTCGGATCCGTGGAAGTTCGCGGTCAGGGTGACGAGGCGCTGCATGTTGTAGCGGTCATACTGCGCGACGGCGGTGGAGGGCTTCAGGGTGGCGACGGAGCGCAGGAGGACGGGGCCGCGGTCGGCGCCGGCGGGACCGACGGGCAGGTTGGCGATGTCCTCGGCGCTCTTCACCGCGGCGGCGGGCACCTGCACCTGCACCTGGTAGGCGACGCCGTTCTTGGGGTCGGCCCAGTAGTTGGACAGGATGAAGCGGGTGGAGAAGGTCCCGGCGACGACGGAACGCGCGGCCTCGGCGTGACGGAGGCCGAGGCGTCCGGCCTTCTCGCGATCGATGTTCACTTCAAGGACGGGGTAGTCGAGGGTCTGCGCGAACTGCAGGTCGCGCAGTTCAGGGATCTTGGAAAGTTCGTCACGGATCTTCTCGGCGTGGGCACGGTTGTCCGCGAGGCCCGGGCCGCTGACGGCGACCTCGATCGGGGTGGACGCGCCGAAGCTCATCACGCGGCTGACGATGTCGGCCGGCTCAAAGGAGGCGCGGACGCCGGGCAGCTCTTTGGCGAAACGGGCGCGGAGGCGCTCCTTGGCCGCCGACAGGTCGGCCTTGGCGCCTTCCTTGAGCTGCACCTGCAGGGTCGCCTCGTCGGTGCCGCTGTTCCAGGCGTGCACGAGGTTCACGGGATAGTTGGGCGCATGGACGCCGACGAGTCCGAGGGTGGTTCCGACGTTGGCGGGTCCGAGCTCGGCCTTGATGAGGTCCAGCGCGCGGATGGCGATGGATTCGGTCACGTCGAGGCGGGTGCCGGGCGCGGCGCGCAGGCGCACCTGCAACTGTCCATGGTCGGCCGCGGGGAAGATGTCCTTGCCGAGGCCCGGCACGAGGAACCAGCCGAGGGCCGCTGCGGCGACGATGCCGGTGAGGGCGGCGATGCCGGGGCTTCGCAGGACGGGCGCAAGGAGGCCGCGGTAGAAGGCCGCCAAGGGCGCCATGAAGCCGGCGTCGGCGTGCGAGCCCCCGCGCGGCAGGAGCCAGGCAGCCAGGACGGGCAGGAGGGTCGAGGAAAGGACGTAGGAAGCGGCCATGCTGAAGCCGACGGCCAGCGAGAGGGGCAGGAAGAGCGCGCGCGCGGCTCCCTCCATGAAGAAGGAGGGGATGAACACGGCCACGACGCATAGCATCGCGAGGAGCCGGGGCACGGCGGTCGCGGCCACGGCGTTGCGCACGGCCACGGGCGGCGCGAGTCCCTTGGCCAGTTCCTGGTGCACGGCTTCGATGGCCACGGTAGCCTCATCGACGAGGATGCCGACGGCCAGGGCGAGTCCGCCCAGGGTCATGAGGTTGACGGTCTGGCCGCAGAGCCAGAGTCCGGTCACCGCGGTCAGGAGGGCGAGGGGGATGTTGACGACGACGATCAGGGTGCTGCGGATGTCCCGCAGGAAGGCCAGCACCATGAGTCCGGTCAGCACGGCGCCGAGGATCGCCTCAAGCAGGAGGTCGTCGATGGCCCGACGGACGACGGGGCTCTGGTCCATCTCGTAGCTGACCTTGACGTCCTCGGGCACGGCGGCCTGGAAGCGCGTGAGGTTCGACTTCACATGGCCGACGACGTCGAGGGTCGAGGCGTCGGCGCGCTTGGTGACGGGGATGTAGACGGTGCGGCGGCCGTCGGCCAGGGCGTGGCTGGTCACGACGTCGGCCCCGTCGACGACGGTGGCGACGTCACGCAGGAGCACGGCCGCGCCGGCGCCCGGCCTGATCGGCACGGTCTCGAGCTCCCGGATGCTCTTCACCGTGGCGTTGATGGGCACCTGCAGGTTGAGGTCGCCCTGCGCGAGGTTGCCGGTCGGGGCGATGGTGTTGGCGCCGGCCAGGGCGGTCGCGACCTCCTCGGGCGTCACGCCGACGCTGCGCAGGCGGTCAGGGTCGAGGTTGACGAGGATGGTGCGCGCGCTGCCGCCGAAGGGCGGCGGGGCCGACACGCCGGGCAGGGTGGCGAAGAGGGGGCGTACGGTGTTCAGCGCGACGTCCTGCAGCTGGGCGACGCTGCGGGTCGGGCTGGTGAAGACGAGCTGTCCGACGGCCACGGATCCGCCGTCGAAACGCATGATGAAGGGCGGCACGGTGCCGGGCGGCATCATCGCGCGGGAACGGTTCACGTAGCCGACGACCTCGCTCATGGCCTGCGCCATGTCGGTGCCGGGATGGAACTGCAGCTTCATCACCGCGGCGCCCTGGATGTTGCGCGATTCGACGTGCTCGATGCCGGTGATGTACAGGAAGTGGTACTCGTAGAAGAAGGTGAGGAAACCCTCCATCTGCGCGGCGTCCATGCCGCCGTAGGGCTGGGCGACGTAGACGGTCGGGACGTTGAGGGGCGGGAAGACGTCCTTGGGCATGCGCCGGACGGCGACCACGGAGGTCAGCACGAGGGCGACGACGGCCGCCACGACGGTGACGGGACGGCGCAGGGCGGCTTGGAGCAGGCTCATGGGGCTGACTGCAAGGCAAAGCCCCCTTTTAACCTAGTCAACCGAAGTGTCTGTTACGGACCTGTGACGGGGCGCCTCAGGCGATGAGCTCCTTGAGGACGCGGCTGGGCTCGACGCCGGTCAGCTTGGCGTCCAGGCCCTGGAACTTGAAGGTGAAGCGCTCGTGGTCGACGCCCAGCAGATGCAGCATGGTGGCGTGCAGGTCGTGCACGGTGCACACGTTGTCGACGGCGGCGTAGCCGAGCTCGTCGGTGGCTCCGGTCTGGAAGCCGCGGCGGAGTCCGGCGCCCGCCATCCAGACGGACATGGCCTTGTTGTGATGGTCGCGGCCGACGGGGCCCTTGTTGCCCTGTTTCATCGGGGTGCGTCCGAACTCTCCGGTCCAGACGATCAGGGTGTCCTCGAACATGCCGAGCCGCTTGAGGTCGGTGATGAGCGCCATGCAGGCGCGGTCGACCTCCTTGGCGCGGAGGGGGAGCTCCTCCTTGAGCAGGCTGTGGTGGTCCCAGTCGCGGTGATAGAGCTGGATGAAGCGCACGCCGCGCTGGGCGAGGCGGCGGGCGAGCACGCAGTTGGAGGCGAACGAGCCGTCGCCCGGCTGGCAGCCGTACAGCTCAAGCGTACGGGGATCCTCGCCGCGGACGTCCATCAGGTCGGGGACGCTGGCCTGCATGCGGAAGGCCATCTCATACTGGGCGATGCGGGTCGCGATCTCGGGGTCGTCGACCTCGCCCGCGCGACGGCGGTTGAGCGCGTTGACGGCGGCGACGTCGGCGCCCTGCGCCTCGCGGCTCACGCCGGCGGGGCTGCCGAGGTAGAGCACGGGGTCGCCGGAGGAACGCAGCTGCACGCCCTGATGCCGCGAAGGGAGGAAGCCGCTGCTCCACTGGCGGGCGGCGATGGGCTGCGGCGACCGCCCCTTGCCGGTCGAGGTCAGCACGACGAAGCCGGGCAGGTCCTCCGCCTCGGTGCCGAGTCCGTAGGTCACCCAGGAGCCCATGGAGGGTCGTCCGGCGATCTGCGACCCGGTGTTCATGAACATGTGCGCGGGATCGTGGTTGATCGCGTCGGTGGTCATCGACCGCACGAGGCAGATGTCGTCGCACACGGAGCCGATGTGCGGGAGCAGTTCCGACATCTCCATGCCCGCCCGGCCGTAACGGGTGAACTTGAACTGCGGACCCTGGCAGAGGAGCTTCTGGCCCTGCAGCTGCGCCAGCTGCTGCCCTTTGGTGAAGCTCTCGGGCATCCCCTGGTCATGCATCTCGGCGAGCTTCGGCTTGTGGTCGAAGAGCTCCAGCTGCGAAGGGCCGCCCGCCATCGTCAGCCAGATGACGCGCTTGGCCCGGGCGGGGTGATGCGTCGCGCTGAGCGTGCCGGGCGCGGCCGCGAGGCCGCGGGTGAGCAACGAGGCCAGGGCGGCCGCGCCCAGGCCGCGCCCCGCGCCCTTGAGGAAGGCGCGGCGCCGCAGGAGCGCCGTCCGGGCTTCGGGGCTCATGCGAGGATCCCGGCGATGGGCTTGCTGGGCTCGACGCCCGTCAGCTTGGCGTCGAGACCCTGGAACTTGAAGGTGAAGCGCTCATGGTCGACGCCGAGGCAGCGCAGCATCGTGGCGTGCAGGTCATGCACGGTGCAGACGTCCTTGACCGCGGCGTAGCCGAGCTCGTCCGTCTCGCCGTGGACGACGCCGCCGCGGACGCCGCCGCCGGCCAGCCAGACGGACATGGCCTTGTTGTGGTGGTCGCGCCCGCTGCCGCCCTGTGACATCGGAGTGCGGCCGAATTCTCCCGCCCAGACGATGAGGGTCTCGTCCAGCATGCCGCGGCGCTTGAGGTCGGGGATGAGCGCCATGCACGCGCGGTCGATCTCCTGCGCCTTGAGGGCCACGCCGTCCTTGACGCCGCCATGATGGTCCCAGTCCTTGTGGTAGAGCTGGATGAAGCGCACGCCGCGCTCGGCGAGACGGCGGGCGAGCAGGCAGTTGGAGGCGAACGACCCGTCGCCGGGCGCGCAGCCGTAGAGTTCCATCGTCTTCGCGTCCTCGTCCTTGAGGTCCATCAGGCCGGGCACGCCGGCCTGCATGCGGAAGGCCATCTCATACTGCGCGATGCGGGTCGCGATCTCGGGGTCGGCGACGAGGCCGTCGCGTCGGCGGTTGAGCGCGGCGATGGCCGCGATGTCGGCGCCCTGCGCCTCGCGGTTCACCCCGGCGGGGCTGCTCAGGTAGAGGACGGGATCGCCCTTCGAGCGCAGCTGGACGCCCTGATGCCGCGAGGGCAGGAAGCCGCTGCTCCACTGACGGGCGGCGATGGGCTGGTTCTGGCCGCCCCTGCCCAGCGAGGTGAGCACGACGAAGCCGGGCAGGTCGTGGGCCTCGGAGCCGAGTCCGTAGGTCACCCAGGAGCCCATGGAGGGGCGTCCGGCGATCTGCGAACCGGTGTTCATGAACATGTGCGCGGGATCGTGGTTGATGGCGTCCGTGGTCATGGAGCGCACGAGCGCGATGTCACCGAGGACGGAGCCGATCTGCGGGAAGAGCTCGCAGATCTCCGCGCCTTCCCGGCCGAAGCGTGAGAACTTGTGCTGCGGGCCGAAGCACTTGAGCTGCTGGCCCTGCAGCTGCGCCAGCTGCTGGCCCTTGGTCATGCTCTCGGGCATGGGCTGGCCGTGCATCTCCGCCAGCTTCGGCTTGGGGTCGAAGGTCTCGAGATGCGAAGGTCCGCCGGCCATGGAGAGCCAGATGACGCGCTTGGCCCGCGGCCTGAGGTGCGTCTCGCGGAGCGCGCCCGGTTCGGCGGCGCGGCCGGCCATCGAGGCGAGCGCCAGCGCGCCCACGCCCTGGGTGGCGCGGCCGAGGAAGGCGCGCCGGGTCAGCGCGGAGACCAGTTCGCGGGGCAGGTCAGTCACGGGTCACGGTCTCGTGGAGGTTGAGGAGCACGCGGGCGGCATGCGTCCACGCGGCGAGTTCGACCGGATCGGCGCCCTTGGGCGCCGGACTCAGTCCGGTCTGCAGGAGCTTCTTCGCGGCCTCCGGGTCGGCGCGGTAGGCGGCGCGTCTTTCGACCAGCACTTTGCGGAGGGTGGCGAGCTCTTCGGCGTCGGGTTCGCGCTGGAGGGCCCGTTTCCAGGCCCAGCCGAGGCGGGCGTCGTCCCCGCCCGACTGGGCGGACGCGGCCGCTCCGAAGGCGCGGGCGGCCTCGACGTAGGTCGGGTCGTTGAGCAGCACGAGCGCCTGCTGGGGGATGTTCGAGCGGGTGCGCTCGGTGCATGACTCCTCACGGCTGGGCGCGTCGAAGGCGAGGAGGCTGGGATGCAGGAAGGTGCGCTGCCACCAGACGTAGAGCCCGCGGCGATGCTGCGCTTCGCCCTGGTCATGGACGTAGTCGCGCACGGGGAAGTTCAGGTTCTCCCAGTAGCGGTCCGGCTGGTAGGGCTTGACGCTCGGACCGCCGACCTTGGTCACGAGGAGGCCGGAGACGGCCAGGGCGTTGTCGCGCACGAACTCGGCGTCGAGCCGGACGGGCGTCTGCCGGGCGAGGGCGCGGTTGTAGGGATCAGCCTCGCGTTGCGCCGGCGTGGCGGTCGAGACCCGACGGTAGGCGCGGCTGTTCACGATGATGCGCACCATCCGCTTCAGGTCCCACTTGCCGTCCATGAACTCGACCGCGAGCCAGTCGAGGAGGGGCTGGTTGGGCGGCGGCTCGCCCTGCGCTCCGAGGTCGCCCGGGTTCTTGCTCAGCGCGGTGCCGAAGAGCTGCATCCAGAGACGGTTCATCGTCACGCGCGCGGTCAGGGGGTTTTCGCGCGAGACGAGCCACTGCGCGAGGTCGAGGCGGTTGGGGGTCCGCCCCTCGAACTTCGGCTGCGGGAGGTAATGGGGCAGGGCCGCCTTCACGATCTCGCCCGACTCATCCATCCAGTTGCCGCGCGGCAGGATGCGGACGGTCCTCGCCTGCGCCGCCTTTGCGGTCACGAGGGTCTTGGGAATCTCGGCGCGGAAGGCGTCATGGGCCTTCTGCGCGGCCGCGAGGTCGGCGCGCTCCTGCTTGAGGGCTTCGGGGTGAAGGGAGAGGTAGTAGTCACGGACGACGGCCTTCTCGCCCGCGTTGCGCTTGTCGGCGGGCTTCTTCAGGATGGGCTGGGCCTTGGCCGCCAGGGCGGCGTCGGGGTCCTTGCGTTTGGCCTTGGCCTTCTTGGCGGGAGTCTCAGGCGCGGTGAACTCGGCCTCCCACGCGGTCAGGGCGGCGGCGAGAGAAGGGTAGGCGGCGTCCAGTTTCTTGCGGGCGGCGGCGGTGGCGGCGGCGAATTCGGCGAGCCGGACCTCCTGTTCGGGGGTGGAGACGAGGATGCCTTCCTCGCGTCGGCCGATGTCGGGCTCGTGCACGTCGGCGAAGAAGGCGCCGAGGGAGTAGAAGTCCCGCATGGTGATCGGGTCGAACTTGTGGTCGTGGCACTGGGCGCAGCCGGTGGTCTGTCCGAGCCACGCGGCGCCGACGGCGCGGACGCGGTCGGTCAGCATGCGCTGCTGGTAGTCCTTGGCCTGGGCGCCGCCTTCCTCGGTCGTCAGCAGCAGCCGGTTGAAGCCGGACCCGATGAGCGCCTCGCGGCCGCCGTCAGGCAGCAGGTCGCCGGCCACCTGTTCGAGGGTGAAGCGGTCGAAGGGCTTGTTCTGGTTGAAGCTCCGGATGACCCAGTCGCGGTAGGGCCAGACGTTGCGGGGGGTGTCGCTGTGGTAGCCGATGGTGTCGGCGAAGCGTACGACGTCCAGCCAGGTGACGGCCATGCGCTCCCCGTAGTGCGGGCTGGCGAGCAGCCGTTCGACGAGACGCGCGTAGGCGTCGGGCGACCGGTCGTTCACGAATTCGTCGACCGCCTCCGGGGTCGGCGGCAGTCCCAGCAGGTCGAGATGGAGCCGTCGCGCCAAGGTGCGCCGGTCGGCCTCGGGGCCGGGCGCGAGGCCGAGCTCCTTGAGCCGGACTTCGACGAGGTGGTCGACGCCTGCGGAGTCCGCAGGGGCGGCGGGCCTGACGGGCGCCTCGTACGCCCAGTGCTGACGGTATTCGGCGCCCTGCGCGATCCACTTGCGCAGCACGGCCTTCTGGCGCTCGTCCAGTTTCTTGTGCGAATCGGCCGGCGGCATGCGTTCCTCCGGGTCCTCGGCGTCGAGACGCTTGGAGAGTTCGCTTTCCTCGGGCTTGCCGGGGATGAAGGCCTCCTTGGCCAGGGCGGAATCGCGGAGATCGAGACGGAGCTTGGCCTTGCGGTGGCTGGCGTCAGGGCCGTGGCAGTAGAAGCAGTTCTCCGAGAGGATCGGACGGACGTCCCGGTTGAAGTCCACCTTCTCAGGAAGGGGGGCCGCAGCGGAGGCGGCCAGGATCAGGGGCAGCAGGGTCATGGGGCTGGAAGACAAGATGGGAGATGAAAGATGGGAGATGAAGGATAAATGTGCTTAGAAGGGCCGTGAGCTTGGGTTCATCCTTTGGGCCATTGGACAGAGATGAGAGGATCAGAGGCCCGGAGGCTCAGTGGACCAGGGGAACAGTTGGCCCGTTGATCAGTTGGCCAGTTGACAAGAAGAGATGCATTGCAGGGCTAGGGTCAGGGCTAGGGCTGGTGATCAGCCTGTTTGAACCGCCGACCCTTCGTCTTTCGCCTCCATACCATAGATAGGGTCGACGACCCTTCGTCATCCGCCCCTGCCTCCTCTGTTCAACTGAGCCTCTGGGCCTCAGTGCCTCTAGTTGGCGCCTCCCTCCGTCCCTCCGGCCAACTGGCCAACCGTTCAACCTTTCAACTAATTCTTTCGAGCCCCAGCCCTAGCCCTGGCCCTCGCCCTCTGCATCGTCCCCTTGTCCCCGTGTCACCTTGCCCCCGGCGGCGCCCCGCGCCGCTCTCACGCCTTCCAGCCGTCCCGGTATTCCTTACGGACGAGGGCGTTGGCGGCCTTGTGGTTGGTGATGTTCAGATTCTCGGCGTCCCACCGGAGGGTGCTGCCGGAGAAGCGCGACGCGATGGTGCCCAGCAGGACGGCCTCGGTGAGGGGGCCGGCATAGGCGAAGTTGTCGGTGCACTCCACGCCGGTGAGGGCGGCGTCGACCCAGCCGTGGTAGTGGTTCAGGCTCTCCTCGGCCTCGATCTCCGCGATCTTGATCGCGGGGACTTTCTCGCCCTTGGCGATGGCGCGCTTGCGTCGGACTTCCTCGCCCGGGGTCAGCGTCGTGCCGTATTTCTCCTCGGGCAGCAGCACGGGGATGCCGATGTGCGGGAGGAGCATGACGCCCTCGGTGCCGATGAACATCGAGCCTCCGTCGAAGAGCTTCCTGCCCTTGGGCAGGCGCGCGAGCGCCACGTCCGGCTGCCTGCCTCCGTCATGCCACGTCATGGTGATGGTCTCGCCTTCGGTGTACTTGGTCCCGGGATAGACGTAGGTGATCGTCTCCGCTGAGCACCAGGTCTGTTCATTCGCTCCGACGCTGTCCGCCTTGATGGTGATGGGCTTGGTCAGCTCGAGGGCGCAGAAGACGGGGTCGTAGATGTGGCAGCCGAAGTCGCCCAGGGTGCCGCAGCCGAAGTCGAGCCAGTCGCGCCACTTGAAGGGGTGATAGATGTCGGGCGCGAAAGGACGGGCGGGCGCGACGCCCAGCCAGAGGTCCCACGACAGTCCTGCGGGCACGGGTGCGGTGGCCTGGGGCAGGCCGGTGAGTCCGGTGTAGCGGTTGCCGGGGTTGGGATGCCAGGAGTGCACTTCTTTGACTTTGCCGATGCGTCCCGACTGGATGAGCTTCACGGCGGTGCGGTACTCGGTGCGGGAATGGATCTGGTTGCCCATGCGGGTCTGCACGCCCATCCGCGCCGCCTCCTGGGTGAGCAGCCGGGCCTCCTCGACGGAGTGGGTGAGGGGTTTCTGAAGGTAGACGTGCTTCCGCTTGCGCATGGCCAGCAGCGCGGGCAGTGCGTGCATGTGGTCCGGCGTCGAGACGGTCACGGCGTCGAACTTGTCGCCAAGCTTCTCATACATCTCGCGGAAGTCGGCGAAGTGCGGGGTGCCGGGGAAGGCGGCGTCGGCGCCCTTGAAGCGGGAGGTGTCGATGTCGCAGAAGGCGACGAACTTGGCCTTGGGATGCGACCCGACCTCGCGGACGTCGGAGAGGCCTTTGTTGCTCACGCCGACGGCGGCGATCTGGAGCTTGGAGTTGACGTTCTGGCAGCTGACGAGCGCGGGGAAGCCGGCGACGGCGAGCGCGGAGGTCTGCACGAAGCTGCGACGTGAGAGGGGCTTTCTCATGGGGGTGCACTCTTATGGTCGGACCGTCGGTCCGGTGCAAAGCGGATAATGTGTCCGAAACAGGCGTAACCGTGCAGGCGCCGACGCTGATCCCGTAGCTCTCAACAGGGACAGGGACAGAAACTTCGCCTCCGCCCGTGTCCCTTTCTCTTTGCCTCTTCTGGGCATCCGGGCCTCTGAGCCTCCGAGCCTCTAGTTACTGCATCCCCCTCTGGCCAACTGCCCAACCGTTCAGCTGTTCAGCTAGCCCTATTCCTATCCATGGCCCTAGCCCAAGCCCTCTGCATCGCCCCCATGCCCCCGTGTCACCTTGCCCACGTGCCCCCTGTGGCGCCCCGCGCCTCACCCCAGCAGTCCCTTGACGACCTTGGCGGGTTCCACGCCGGTCAGGCGGAAGTCCAAGCCCTGATGACGGTAGGTGAAGCGCTCGTGATCGACGCCCAGGAGGTGCAGGACGGTGGCATGCAGGTCGCGGACGTGCACGGGGTCGGTGGCGACATTGTAACTGAAGTCGTCGGTGGATCCGTGGGTGTGGCCGGCTTTGACGCCGCCTCCCGCCATCCACATGGTGAAGCAGCGGGGATGATGGTCGCGCCCGGCTTCCGGGCTGTCCCACTTGCCCTGGCCGGCGACGCCGCGGCCGAACTCTCCGCCCCAGATGACGAGGGTGTCGTCCAGCAGGCCGCGTCGCTTGAGGTCGGTGACGAGCGCGGCGCTCGGCTGGTCGGTGTCGCGACAGCGCGCGGTGCACCATGAGGTGAGCCGGCTGTGATGGTCCCAGTCAGGGTGGAACAGCTGGATGAACCGCACGCCACGTTCGATCAGGCGCCGCGCCAGGATGCAGTTGGCGGCGTAGCTGCCGGGACGGCGGGAGTCGGGCCCGTAGAGTTCGAAGACTTCGTCGGGCTCGCCGGAAAGGTCGGTCAGTTCGGGCACGCTGGCCTGCATGCGGAAGGACATCTCATACTGGCGGATGCGGGTCGCCACCTCGGGGTCGCCGCTGCGTTCCAGGGTGCCGCGGTTGAGTTCGGCGAGGCCGTCGAGCATGTCGCGACGCAGTGAGCGCGGGAGTCCCTCGGGATCGCGGAGATAGAGCACGGGGTCCTTGGCGCTGCGCAGCTTCACGCCTTGGTGACGCGAGGGCAGGAAGCCGCTGCCCCAGTAGTGGTCGTAAAGGGGCTGGTCGCTCGGTCGCTGCATGCGGGAGAGCAGGACGAGGTAGTCAGGCAGGTCCCGGTTTTCGCTGCCGAGGCCGTAGCTCGCCCACGCCCCCATGCTCGGCCGTCCAGGAATCTGATTGCCCGTCAGGAACTGGGTCATCGCCGGGGCGTGATTGATCTGGTCGGTGTGCATCGACTTGATGAAGCACAGGTCGTCGGCGACTTTCCTCAGGTAGGGCAGCCACTCGCCGATGGTTGCTCCGGACTTGCCGCACCGCTCGAACTTGGTCGCGCCGGGCTTGATGAGCTGGCGCTGGCCGGAGGTCATGGTGGTCAGACGCTGTCCGCGTCGCACGGACTCTGGCAGTTCGGTCCCGGCCAGGTCGGCGAGGCCCGGCTTGTGGTCGAAGAGCTCGATCTGCGAGGGTCCGCCCGACTGCGTGAGGAAGATCACGCGTTTGGCCTTGGCGGGGAAGTGGGGCAGGGCAGGCAGTCCGGGCTTCTGCGCCTGGGCGGCCGCGCGCGCGGCGAGGGAGCCGAAGGCCATCGCGCCGAGCGAAAGCCCCGCCTGCTGGACGAAGGTGCGACGTGGAAGGTGGAAGGGGTCCATGGTCAGGCGAGTTTCCGGAGTCGGACGGGGTAGGTGGCGCCGCTGTTCCACTGGCAGACGATGAGGTCGCCGCCGGACAGGACGCAGACGTCGTGGCAGTTGTTGAAGACGGGCAGGTCCTGCAGCATGGGCTTGAGGCGTCCGTCCTCGTATTTCGGTTCGGTGCCGCCCGGGTTCGAGACGACGCGGTCGCGGTCGTCCAAGATGGTCACGAAGCCCCGTCCCTGCCACATGCGGTGGTCGTCGGGCTTGGCGCCGAAGCAGACGCCGGAATAGAGGTGCCGTCCGGCGATGACGGGGCGTGAGACGTAGGCGCCGGGCAGGAAGACGCCGCGGACGTGCTTTCCGTCGAGGGTGAACCAGTTGAATTCGTTGCGGATGCGCTCGGTGCAGACGAGCAGCGGCTCGGGGCCGCGCGTGTCGATCGCCACGCCGTGGGCCTGCATGAACTTGCCGGGGTTGGTGGGCTGGGTGCTCTTGCCGCCGAACTTGCCGAGGTATTTGCCGGCGCGGTCAAAGCGCAGGATGAACTGCGAGCCGTATCCGTCGGCGACATGGATGTCGCCCTCGGCGTCGACGGCGGTCTCGGTCGGGGAATAGGGATCGTTCAAGCCGTAGGCGCCGCACTTGCGCGGGTCGGGCAGCTCCAGCACGGGCTTGCCGTCGAGGGTGCACTTGAGGATGCGCCCCGAGTTGGCGGTCAGATAGGCGTGTTCCGCTCCGTCGGCCCCGCGCGCCAAGGTGAGTCCGTGGCCTGACTTGAGGCCGAGGCTCCAGGCGTCCAGGACTTTGCCCTCGGTGTCGAACACGAGGACGTCGTGCTTCGCATGATTGGTGATCAGGAAGAGCCGGCCGTCGGACGCCTGCGCCATCTCATGGCAGTCCTTCACGGGGTGCTTCGCGGGGTCCGCCTGGCACCAGAGCTTGTCCACGCGGTAGCGGAACTCGCCTTGGCCCACGATCGCACCATGGTGCGCCGGAGCCGTCCCTGTCTGCGCGAGCAGCGGAGACGCCAGGGCGCCCAGGCCGGTGGCGAGAAAAGTGCGTCGCGAAAGGGGCTGCATGTTAAGATGAAAGATGGAGGATGAAGGATTAAGGATGAGTGATCCGGGAGTCAGAGGCTTTTGCGGATCCCTCTTGTCCACGTGTCACCGTGCCCACGTGCCCCCTATGGGTTCTCTCACTCATGCGTGATGGCCTCGTCGAGGTTGAGGAGCATGCTCGCGGCCAGGGTCCATGCGGCGAGTTCGGCGGGGTCGGTTCCGGGCGGAAGCTTGCGCTGTCCGACCCGCAGGAATTTCTGCGCGGCTTCCGGGTCGGCGCGGTAAGTCTCCCTCGCCTTCATCACGGTCGACCCGACCAGCGCGGACTCGCGGTCGTCGGCCTCGCGGCTGAGCACGCGCCGGTACAGGGACTGGATGCGCGCCGCGTCGCCCTTCTCCGCCAGCGCGGCGACCGCCAGGGCCTGTGACGCCTCGAGGAAGGTGGCGTCGTTCATCAGGGTCAGGGCCTGCAGGGGGGTGTTGGTGCGGGGCAGGCGCACTTCGCAGGTGCGCCGCTGGGCGGTGTCGAACAGGAAGGTCGGGGCGATGGACCGGCGCCAGAAGGCGTACAGCGTGCGGCGATACTGGGCGGGCCCTTCGCTGGATTCATATTTGAAACGGCCCATGAACAGCTCCTCCCAGACGCCGTCGGGCTGGTGCGGGCGCACGGGCGGGCCGCCGATGACGTCGTGCAGGAGGCCGGCGGCGCGCAATGCGGAGTCGCGCAGCATCCAGCTCGGCAGGCGATGGCGGGAGCCCCGGGCGAGCAGCCGGTTGTCGGGATCCTTGGCCAGCAGGGCGGGCGTGACCGACGAGTCCTGTCGGTAGGTGCCGCTGGTCACGATGAGCCGGAGGAGGCGTTTGACGTCCCAGCCGTGCTCGCGGAAGTCGACGGCCAGCCAGTCGAGGAGTTCGGGGTGGCTCGGCCGTTCGCCCTGCAGTCCGAAATCATCGGCGGTCCGGACGATGCCGTTCGCGAACAGGAGCTGCCAGAGGTGGTTGACGGCCACGCGGGCGGCGAGGGGGTTCTCGGGTGAGGTGATCCATTTCGCCAGGCCGGCGCGGTCCTTGGTCAGGCCTTCGGGCCAGGGCAGCACGGAGGCGGGGGCGCCATGGGAGACTTTCTCGCCGTGCTTGTCCCACACGCCCCGCACGAGGACGAAGGTGTCACGGGGCTGCTTCCGCTCGGCCAGCACCATCACGTTCACCTTGCCGGAGCGGGCGTTGATGTCGTCGAAGTCGCGCTGGGCCCGGTCCAGGGCCGCGCGCGCGTCCCGATACGGCCGATGATCGGCGAGGAACTGCCTGAAGAGCGCCTCACGTAGCTTCGGCTCGGGGGCCTGCGGCGAGGTGGCGAGCCGCTCGAGGGGCGTGGGTCCGACTTCGGACACGGCAGGTCCGGCCTCGTCGGTGACGGAGAAGCGGAATCTTCCGAGGTTGCGGTCGCCGAGGGTCGAGCGCTGCCGGAGCTCGAGGATGATCTCCTCGTCCGCGCCCAGGGTCAGCGGCTCCGCGAGGCGATACACGGCCTGATGCGGCCGCGTCTTCTCCGCGCCGATGGTGGTCCAGCCGTTGCGCGGGTCGTCGTCGAGGGTGTCCTTCACGTCGCCATAGTTGCCGTGCTTCTTCTTGTCGGCGGAGAAGTCCGCCACGGCCGAGTCCAGGGCGATGTCGCGGATGAGCGAGTTGCCGCGGGTGCGGACCTGGACTTTGAGGTCGGTGAGCAGGAATTCACCGTCTTTGCCGCGGGAGAGTCCGCCTCCGGTGTGCGAAGGGTGGGGCAGGACTTCCAGGCGCAGGCCGGTGATGCGCCGTCCGCGCGGGCTGGTAATGAAACGGTATTCGTCCTGGTTGGGATGCGGACCGGAGGCCTGCACGGCGAGGTCGGACTCCTGCGTGAGGACGGTCCCCTCGGCGGTCTCGAGCGCATCGGCCTTGATGGGACGCCAGCTGACGTGTCCGCCGGCGACCCGGTCGGCCGCCTGCCGGAGCCACGTCTCGAAGGGCGCCTCGGCCGCCTTGCGCGCCTCGGCTTCGGCCGGCTTGGCCGCCTCGATGAGCTGTCGCACTTCCTTGAGCGCCCGGGCGGAGTACGGTGACTGGTAGGGGAGGTAGGGTTTGGCTCCGCCGCCGGCCTTGCCGTCCTCGTCGATGCTGTTGAAGAAGGCCGTGAGGGAATAGTAGTCGGCCTGCGAGACGGGGTCGAACTTGTGCGAATGGCACTGGCAGCAGGCGAGGGTCAGGCCGAGCCAGGTAGATCCCACGGTGTTCACGCGGTCGATGACGTAGTCGACGCGCGACTCCTCGGGGTCGCGGCCGCCTTCGCCGTTGGTCATGTGATTCCGGTGGAAGGCGGTGGCCAGCTTCTGCTCCGCGGTGGCGTCGGGCAGAAGGTCGCCCGCGAACTGCTCGAGGGTGAAGCGGTCGTAGGGCAGGTTGCGGTTGAAGGCGTCGACGACCCAGTCCCGCCAGGGCCAGTTGTTGCGCGTGGCGTCGGACTGGAAGCCATCGGTGTCGGCGTAACGCGAGGCGTCCAGCCACCACATGGCGAGGCGTTCCCCGAAGTGCGGCGAGGCGAGGGCGCGATCGACCATGCGCTCATAGGCGCCGGGCGCCCTGTCGCCGAGGAAGGCCGCCGCCTCCTCGGGCGTCGGCGGCAGTCCGGTCAGGTCGAAATGGACGCGACGGACGAGCACGTGCGGCGCGGCCTCCTTCGCCGGCGAGAGCCCCTCCTGGAGGAGCCGTCGTCGTATGAAATGGTCCACGGGGTGGCCGACGGTCGGCGCCTTCACGGGCGGCTCGAAGGCCCAGTGCTTGCCCCACTTGGCGCCCTCCGCGACCCAGCGCCGGAGGATCGCGACCTCCTCAGGCTTCAGGCGTGGCTTGTGCGACTTGGGCGGCGGCATCACCTCGTCGGGATCCTCGCTGACGATGCGGGCGACGAGGTCGCTGCGCGACGGGTCGCCGGGCACGACGGCCCGCACGCCGTCGTTCTCGGCCGTGGCGCCTTCGAAGGTGTCGAGGCGCAGGTCGGCCTTGCGGTGGGATTCGTCCGGTCCGTGGCAGGAGAGGCAGTTCTCGGACAGGATGGGAAGGACTTCCCGGCTGAAGCTGACGGGTTCGACGGCCGACGCCAGGCAGGCGGTCAGGAGCAGCGCGGTCAGGGGCGGCCGGTTCATGGTCCCATTATCGCCCGTGGGTCCGTTTTTTAAAATGGCGGACGGCGGGCCGGCGGTTGTAATATCCGACCATGTCCAAGGAGGCCGAGACGAGGTTCCTGGTGTCGCTCCATTCGACGCCGGCCCCGGCGCATCAGGACGTCTTTTACACCGTGCCGCGCGCCGGTCATCTGCAGGCCTCCTCCTCTCATCGCATTCGGCGCGACCATTATCCCGGCCACGAGCTGATCCTCTGTCTGGCAGGCAGGGCCTGGACCCGGGTCGCCGGCCGTACGCACGCGGTCCGCGCCGGCGACTTCGTCTGGCTGAACTGCCACCATCCGCATGAGCACTGGGCGGAGCCGGACGATCCCTGGGAGGCGATGTGGGTCCGGGCCGAGGGCCCGCAGTTGGCGAAACTGGCCGAACTGATGTCGGTGCGGACTTCTCCGGTCATCTCCGGCGTGGACCGACGGGAGGCCGTGGCCGCCTACCGTCAGGCTTTCAAGCTCCTTGCGCAGGGTTCCCCGGAATCACCGGCGCTGCTGCATGCGGCGGTCGCCCGCCTCCTCGGGGCCGTGTGCGCGGCCCGCGCCCGTTCCGGCGACGCCGCCCCGGACGTTCCGCCTGCGCTGACCAAGGTCGTCGAGCGCATGCGGCTGTTCTATTTCGAAAAGCACACGCTCGACGGCCTGGCCGCTGTCGCCGGTCTGAGTCCGACGCACTTCACGCGCGTCTTCCGCTCGGCGTTCGGCACCAGCCCGATCGACTGGCTGCGACGGGAGCGGATCAGTCAGGCCAAGCGTCGTCTCGCGGGCACTTCCGATGAGATCAAGGAGATCGCCGCCCAGGTCGGTTACGCGGACCGTTATTTCTTCAGCAAGGACTTCAAGCGGCATACGGGCGTGACGCCGGGACAGTATCGCGCCCGTGAGCAGGGAAGGGCGGATTGAGCGCGGCTGACTTGCGAGGGGGCAAGCTGGCACGTGGGCAAGGTGAGATGCAGTTTAGGGCTGGGGCTTGGGCTGGGGCTAGTGAGCAGCCGATTAGGACCGCTGACCTTTTGTCTTTCGCCTACATGCCACAGGTAGGGTCGACGACCCTTCGTCGACCGCCCCGCTAACTCTTCCTATCCCCAGCCCTGGCCCTGGCCCTCTGCATCGTTCCCTTGCCAACCTGTCAACTTGCCAGCCCGCCAGCTAGTCCTCGGCTCTGTTCAACTGAGCCTCTGAGCCTCCGTGCCTCTAACTTTGCATCTCCCTCCGTCCCTCCGGCCAACCGGCCAACTGTTCAACCGTTCAACTAACTCTTCCTATCCCTAGCCCTCATCTCCCTCCGTAACTCTCCAGCGCCGCCTTCTGGAAGATGCGGCGGGCTTCGCTGGCGTCCGAGTTCGGGAAATTCGCCCGTTGGACGAGGAGGACGTAGGCGCGCTGGCGCACGGGATCGATCCACATCTGGGTGCCATGCGCTCCGCCATGACCGAAGGAGCCGGCGCTCAGGCTCTCTGAGACGCCTTGGGGTTCGCGCACGACATGGAAGCCGAGGCCCATGGCCATGCCGGGCGTGAAGCTCACTTTGGGCATGTCCCCCAGCTGATTGCGCGTCATCAGCGCGACGGTTTCCGCCTTCAGGACGCGACGGCCTTCCAGCTCGCCCTTGTTGAGCATCATCCGGCAGAACTTCGCGATGTCCTCGCCGGTGGACCAGAGTCCGCCCGCGGGAATCGCCGTGCGTGAGGGGTCGCTGTAGGGTTCGCGGAAGGTGTGCGTCTTGCCGAGCACGAGCTGGCCGCTGTCCTTGTCCTTGGCATAGGGCAGGGCCCGGCGTTCGAGTTCCGATTCGTCCGGCCAGAAGGTAGTCGAAGTCATGCCCAGAGGCTCAAGCAGGCGCGATTCCAGGAAGTCGGAGTAGGGCATGCCCGACACGGCCTCGACGATCCGTCCGAGCGTGTTGATGCCGGGATTGTTGTAGGACCACTGGGAGCCGGGTTCGTAGCGCAGGGGCTGGCCGGCATAGAAGTCGCACATTTTCTCGAGCGGCAGCGTGTCGCTGGGCTGGCCGGCGGGGGTGGCGTAGGCGGCGGTGAGGCCGGAGGTGTGCGTGAGCAGGTCTTTCACCGTGACGGGCCTGGCGGGGTCGACGTGCTTGCCGTCTTTCAGAAGCTTCTGTCCCTTGAACGCGGGCAGGTGTTTTGAGACCGGATCATCCAGCGAGACCTTGCCTTCCTCGACCAGCATCATGACGCAGGCCGCGGTCATCGGCTTGGTCATGGAGGCGATCCAAAAGACGGAGTCCTTGCGCATGGGTCGGGCGGACTTGAGGTCGGCGAGCCCGAACGCCTCCATGCCCAGGATGCCCTCCGGGCCGACCACGACCGTCACGGCGCCGGAGAATTCGTTGGACTCCAGCTGGTCCGAGAGCGCGAAGGCCATCACCGCGTTCTGTTCCTCCAAGCTGACCTTGGCCGCTGGCCGCCTCTCGCTCTCGCCGCAGCCGACCAGGAAGGAGAACGCTGAAAGCCCGCTGATGAGTGAAGCGCGCCAGTTCATGACCGTTTCATAGCCATCCCGGCCCGTTCCGCAAGGATTCCGATGTCCCGCCCCTGCCCGCGTCCCTGTCCCTTGCCTCCCTCTATTCAACCGAGCCTCTGGGCCTCCGAGCCTCTAACTCCAGCCCCAGCCCCAGCCCTAGCCCTAACTCTAGCCCTACTCAGCTCCCTCTATTCTGACTTCTGCTCCCTTCTCCTCATCGTAGTCCCCGTTCCATTTGGAAATGACCAGGGTGGCGGCCGCGTTGCCGATGAAGTTGGTGATGGCACGCGCTTCGGAGAGGAAACGGTCGACGCCCAGGATGAGCGCCATGCCGGCCACGGGCAGCTGGTTGGTGGCGGCGAGGGTTGCCGCCAAGGTGACGAAACCGCTGCCGGTGATGCCGGCGGCGCCTTTCGAAGTGATCAGCAGGATCACCAGGAGCGACAGCTGCTGGCCCAGGTCCATGGGAGTGTCGGTCGCCTGGGCGATGAACAGCGCCGCCATGGTCAGGTAGATGCAGGTCCCGTCCAGATTGAAGGAGTAGCCGGCCGGCACGACGAGACCGACGGTCGGGCGGGCGCACCCGACGCGCTCCATCTTTTCCATCAGCGCGGGCAGGGCCGGCTCGGAGGAGGAGCAGCCGAGCACGATCAGCAGTTCATCCTTCAGCAGCACGAGCAGCTTCCATAGGCTGAACCCGCAGGCCCGCAGGATCAGGCCGAGGGCGAGGAAGATGAAGGCGGCGCAGGTCAGGTAGACGCACGCCACCAGCTCCGCCATCTTGGCGATCGCCCCCAGTCCGTACTGCCCTACGGTGAAGGCCATCGCGCCGGCCGCGGCGATCGGCGCCAGTCGGGTCACGAAGGAGACGATGCCGAAGAACACGCGGGAGACGTCGTTCAGGAGGTTCATCACCGGACGGCCGTGGTCGCCCAGACGCCCCAGGGCCGCGCCGAAGAGCAGGGCCAGCAGAAGGATCTGCAGGATGTCCCCTTCGGCGAAGGCGCCCACGAAGCTTCTGGGTATCAGATGGAGCAGGAAGTCGGCCACGCCTCCCGCGTGCTTCGCCGCTTCGGCGTAACCGCTCACGGATTTCACATCCAGGGTGGCGACGTCGACGTGCAGTCCGGCGCCGGGCTTGAGCAGATTCACCACGACGAGGCCGATGATGAGCGCCAAGGTGGTGACGGCTTCGAAGTACACGAAGGCCTTGAAGCCCGCCTTGCCGGCCTTGCGCAGGTCTCCCATGCCCGACATTCCGACGACCACGGTGGTGAAGATGATCGGGCCGATGAGCATCTTCATGAGCGCGATGAAGGCGTCGCCCAGCGGCCGGAGGCTGATTCCCGTCTGCGGGCTGAAGTGCCCGACCGTGACGCCGAGGACGATGCCGATCAGGACCTGGACATAGAGCAGTTTCAGGAAACGCATGGTCGGGGTGCTCTTTCTTTAATCCCTAAATCCCCTTCCTCCCAGCCTGATGTGGTCATGGCAGAGGAGGGGGCACGTGGGCATGGTGACACGGTGACAAGGGGAGATGCATTTTAGGGTTAGGGCTGGGGGTAGGGACAGGGCTGGGGATTGGAATTAACTAGGTAGGGCCGACGACCCTTCGTCGGCCGCTTGTCTCTCGATATCGCTCCGCCCTCGTCGAATGCCCTGTGCCTCCGGTAGGGTCGGCACTGCGTGCCGACCTGGCCTGCCTCTGGTAGGGGCGACGACCCTTCGTCGCCCGCCCGTGCCCCTAAGCATCTAAACCAGCCCCAGCCCAATTCCTGGCCCTGGCTCTTGGCATCGTCCCCTTGTCAACGTGTCACCGTGCCCACATGCCCACTCCTCAATTTTCCCCTGAAAATTGAGGATGCTCCTCGATCCTCCGCTCGAACTCAGCCTTCTCATGCTCGTTCATTCCTTCGGGGAACTTCGCCGATGAGCGACGCCACTTGTCCAGCCATTCCCGGCCGAGGAGGGCGTAGCGACAGGGCTTGGTGTAGCCGGGGGTCAGGGCGACGATGGTTTCCTTCTTCACGCCGGTGCCCGTGCCGATGGCGACGTGGAAGCCGGCGTCGAGCAGGGCGACGCGGACGGCGGTGGACGCGGAATAGGTGAAGAGCTCCGCGGGCTTCCGCGAGTCGCACAGGCCGAAGAGGCGCCGGAACTGCGCCGGAGTCCAGCACGCGGTGTCGGTCTTGTGAGAGAAGAAGTCGAAGAAGATGAGGTCGGGCTTGGCCGAGGCCCGGGTGACGGTCTGCCAGAAGTCTCCGACGTGCAGCTCCCAGCTGAGGCCCGCATGCTGGCGGGACTGCCAGGTCTGCCTCGCCAAGATGGCGTCAGGACCGGAGTGACGCAGGTATTCGAAGCTGTTCTTGTGGGTGAGCGCGAGCTTCAGGGAATCAAGGTCGTTCTCGAAGCTGATCACGCGCATGCGGCGCACGGGCCCCTTCGCGGCCTCGGCCTCGTAGCAATGGATCGCGGCCATGGCGTTGGCGGCGGCGCCCAGTCCGACGTCCCAGACGATCACGGGCTCGACTTCGTCCGGGCCCTTGCCGACGGGCAGGGCGAGCCGGCCGGCGAGGTCGGACTGCTCGACATACAGGGCCTTGGCCTCGTCCATCGGCGGGGTGTGCGAATGCATGATCTCGCCGGAGGAGATCTGCCGGATGCTTGCGAAGCCCTCGTCGGCGACATGCACCTCATAGTCGCCGAGTCGGCGCGGGCGGCGCTCCTTGCCGACCTTCGGCGGCACGGACGGGTTGTCCCTGTCCTCCTCCTGCAAGAACGCCCGTTTTTCGTGATAGAGCGCCAGGAAGCGGTCCTCGAGGATGCTCTGCCGGATCTCCCGCATGAGCTGATGGTAGAACCAGATGTTGTGCCGGCCGATCAGGGTCCAGCCCAGCGGCTCCTGGGTCTTGGTCAGGTGATGCAGGTAGCCGCGGGAATGCTTGGCGCACACGGGGCAGCCGCATGCGGGGTCGAGCTTCTCCTCCGACATCTTGTAGACCGATCGGCGCAGCTGCAGGATGCCGCGTGAGGTGAAGGCGGTGCCGAACTGCGCCACTTTGTTGGGGATGATGCAGTCGAACATGTCGACGCCGCGATGCACGGCCTCGAGGAGGTCGAGCGGGGTGCCGACGCCCATCAGGTAACGCGGACGGTCGGCCGGCAGCATGGCCGCCGCGATCTCACAGGTGTCCTCGCGCTCGCTCTTGCCCTCGCCGACGGCGAGTCCGCCGATGGCGAAGCCGTCGAAGGGCAGCTGGGTGAGTCCGTCGGCGCTCTCCTTGCGCAGGTCGGGGTACAGCGCGCCCTGCACGATCGCGAACATGGCCTGCGGGGAATCGCCGCGCGCCTTCAGGCTGCGGATCGCCCACCGGTGGGTGATGTCGAGCGCCGCCTTGGCCGTGGCCTTGTCCGCGGTCGAAGGGATGCACTGGTCCAGGACCATCATGATGTCGCTGCCGATGGCGACCTGGGTGCCGATGCTGGTCTCCGGGCTGAGCAGGTGGGTCTTGCCGTCGACGTAACTGCGGAACTCGGCCCCTTCCTCCTTCATGTTGCGCGCGTGCGGCAGGGAGAAGATCTGGAAGCCGCCGGAGTCGGTCAGGAACGATCGCTCCCAGCCGGTGAACTTGTGGATGCCGCCGAACCGGCTGAAGACCTCGGGGCCGGGACGCAGGAGGAGGAGGTAGGTGTTGGCGAGCAGGATCTGCGAGCCGGCCTCATGCAGGGACTCGAAGGTCTGCGCCTTGACCGTGGCCTGCGTGCCGACGGGCATGAACAGCGGGGTCTTCACCTCGTTGTGCAAGGTGCGGAAGGTCGCCGCTCGCGCCCGGGAACCGGACGCGACTTTCTCCAGGGTGAAGTTCAGGCGCGACATGCCGCGCTCTAGGTGCCCGACTCCGCCCCGAAGGGCAAACGGATTAGCTTCCCGCGCGTCGGCGACGGGGCAGTCGACGCAGGACCGCGGCCTTGAAGCGTCGCCAGGCCCGCAGTCCCTTGGGGTGCCAGGTGAATCCGAAGGTGATGCCGAGGATGACCAGCGGGATGCCTGGGATCACGGGCAGGATGGCCGCGGCTATGCCCACGATGATCAGGGCGGTTCCGGTCAGGATCCTGAAGAGTATCAGGGCGTTGACCATGCTTTCAAGGTGTCCGCATTCCTGAAGTTTGCAAATCGCCGCAAGGGTCTCGCTTGCCCACCGTTCTCCGCCCCGCCATAGAAGGGGTCTTCCCCATGCGTCACCTCCTCGCCGTCCTCGCCGCCGCCTCCTGCCTCGCCGCCCCGATCCCCGAAAGCTCCATCGCCAAGAAGGGCGAATTGCTCTTCTCCGATGACTTTTCGGGCGCCAAGCCCGACGCCCGCTGGGTCCGCGTGGTGCCGACCTTCTCCGTCGAGGACGGCGTGCTCAAGGGCGTGCAGACGCGCGTCAAGGATGAGCCGACCAAGGACGGGAAGGGCGTCATCAAGGCCCACGCCGCGGTTCACGGTCTCAATGTCCCCACCAAGGACAGCGTGGTGGAGGTCAAGGTGCGCTTTGACGGCGCCACGATGATCGACGTCGAGCTGGACGACCGCGACTACAAGGGCGCCCATTACGGACACATCTGCCGAGCCCAGCTGCGCCTCGACCCCAAGACGGGCAAGGGCACGGCCGTCATCATCGATGAGAAGGAGGGCAACATGCGCAATGACATCCGCGCCATGAAGGACGACCCTTCGAAGAAGGCCGAGATGGCCAAGCTGCTCGTGGGGCGTTCCGCCAACTTCCCCGCCGAAGTCACTCCGGGCAAGTGGCATGCGCTGGTGGTCGAGATCGTCGGCGACCAGATCCGCGTCGTGCTCGATGGCAAGCCCGTCGGCCATCTGAAGTCCCCGGGCATCGCCCACGCCACCAAGAGCCGCTTCGAATTCGGAGTCGCCGGTCAGGGTGGCGCGTTCGATGACCTCAAGGTCTACGCCGCCACTCCGGCGAATTGAGGCGAAACGCGGTTCACCCGCGTTTCGGAGAGGGCGCGTGAGCGCGGTGAAGCCGCGAGGGGGCGCGTGGGCACGGTGACACGGGGGCAAGGGGAGATGCATTTTAGGGCTAGGGCTGGGGCTAGGGACAGGGCTGGGGATTGGAATTAACTAGGTAGGGCCGACGACCCTTCGTCGCCCGCTTGCCTTCGGTAGGGTCGAAGACCCTCCGATTCTCAGCGGAGGCAGGGATAGGGACACGGACAGGTTTCGTTACCTAGGGGCAGATACTGGGGGCAGGTGCAGAAACTTCCGCCCCTGCGTCTGCCCCTTTTCCCTAGGCATTTAATCCAGTCCCTGCCCGTGCCCCTGTCCCTCACCTTTCGCATCTTCTGAGCCTCTGGGCCTCTGGGCCTCCATTCTCTAATTCCTAGCCCTAGCCCTAGCCCCCGCTCTAGCCCTCCTCCGACCTTGTCCCCTTCGGCGCATGCGCGCCGCCTCCCCTTGCCATCCGCTCCGACCCAGGTAGCATGTTTCAAGATGAAACGGGAAGATCTGGAGCGCGCGATGCAGCGGGCAGCCAAGCTCGCCCAGCAGGGTGAGTCCGAAAAGGCCGAAGCCACCTATCGCCAGGCGCTGGTCCAGGCCGAAGTCAGTTCGGTGGCGGAGGTCGATTTCGTGCTCGGAGAATACGCGGAGTTTCTCGGTCACGTGGGTCAGCACATGCAGGCCATCGAATTCAGCCGCCTGCGCGCCAATCTCCGGGGTCAGCACGCGCCGGAGCGCAGCGAGGTCTACGTCACGGGTCTCATCGACCTGGCGACGGCCTGTCGTCGCGCCGATGAGAACGAGGAGGCGGAGCGTTCCCTGGTCAAGGCCATCGCGATCATGGAGGAGGATGAGCCGTCCTTCCGCCGGACTCTGAGCAACGCGCTGCTGTGCCTGTCCTATCATCAGCGCGAATCGAAGCGGCACTCCGAATGCCTCGAGTCCTGTGAGCGCGCTCTGAAGCTACGGCTCGAGGACGACGAGGAGTGCCCGCCGCTTGAGCTGGCGCGCTGCCAGATGGCGGTCGCCCGGGCGGCGATCCATCCTGGCCGTCTCGCGCGTTGTCGCGAGATGCTCGAGCAGGCGCTGCCCGTCCTGGAGAAGATCGGGGAGCCGGACGACGAGCCGGCGCTGCTGAGCGGCATGGAGAACATGGCCGATCTGTTGGAACTGGAAGGGCGCATTGACGAGGCCAAGGCCTGGGCGGAAAGGGGGGTCGCCCGCGCCCTGACCAAGCCGGACCGCGCCAAGTTCGGCCTGCTGACGCGGCTCCGCCGTCAGATCGGCAATTACTGCGAGACGCAGGGCGATTATGCGGAGGGCGACGAACAGCGGCGCATCTCACATCAGGAGCACGTCGCCCATTTCGGCGCCGACCATCTCGAGACGGTCGGCGCGCTGCAGATCTGCGCCAATTACTTCGTGGG
>JACCED012200897.1_pt1 | contig 29482 bp, 44 predicted proteins | sample 7455021 | NCBI WGS metagenome assembly JACCED01 (sample SAMN15323456, study PRJNA562643) | freshwater metagenome | isolation source: river surface water | place: USA:Blue River Watershed | collected 2017-08-19 | reverse complement strand
TTTATGTTGTTTGTGCCTGTTATGGGTCTCTGGACCTCCAGTATCGGTATTATTGGTTTGGGGTTAAACTTGAGGGCTTATGATTTCGTGTCCCAAGAAATCCGAGCAGCAGAAGACCCGGAATTTGAGACCTTCGTAACGAAGAACATATTATTAAATGAGGGAATCCGTGCTTGGATGGCTCCAGTAGACCAGCCGCATATGAGCCTGGTGCTACCCGAAGAGGTATTACCACGAGGCAATGCTTTGTGATGAAAATATAATACCCTGCGGAAAAGCAAAGACCCTTCGGGGTCTTTTTTATGTTATAATATCTTCGTTAAGATAAATATTTTTATAAATAATAGTAGTAAATGCGGTTAAAGATGGTAATGAAAAGTAGAGTTGGGCAAACATTTAATAGATTAACTATTATAAGAGAATATCAATCTCCTTGTAAAAAATATGTTGCTTGCGAATGTTCTTGCTCCTGTGGTGGGAGAACTACTAAGACTAGAAGGCACGACATTGTATCTGGAAAAATACAATCTTGTGGTTGTTTGAGAACTGAAAGGTCTATTGAAACAAATAAAAAAAGATTTGACCCCAACGCAATATCAAAAACGACTGAATATAAGATGTTGGCGAGGGCAAAGAGTAGGGCAAAGAAAAATAATTTACCATTCAATATTGAACTTGATGATATTGTTATTCCTGAAAAGTGCCCTTTGTTAGGTATAAAAATTGAAAGCACTGAAGTTAGAAACTCACCAAACAATCCTTCACTAGATAAAATTATTCCCGAAAAAGGATACATAAAAGGAAATGTGTGGGTCATAAGTAATAGAGCCAACACTCTCAAAAACGATGCCTCCCTACAAGAACTCCAAACACTCGTAGAAAACTTAAAATGTTTCTCATCCTAACACTATTCATAGCATTCGGTTTCTTCATGTTCTTTATGTCTATTTTACAAGACTTATAAACTTATACATAAGGAAGTTGAAAAATACTAAAATGAAAACTCTAACCCTCACAGAGGACCAAATTAAACTTCTTGCTGATGCAGTATGGATGCGTCAAAGATGTTTTATCGCTGGCGACAAAAGATTCAAAGAGTATGGTACAATGCTAGAAGATATTCTTGGAGACCTTGATTACACGCCATCAAGATATTGAAATGATTACTTCTCAAACATCTTACAAGGAAGCAGAAATCATCAGAGATACTTTTCCAAACCTTTACAGACCAGCAAAAGAAACTTATAATACGAAAAGTCAGAAGAAAAAGAATGTATGATTATTGGGTGGTGACTGACAAAACCACAGGCAGAGTACTTGCTCACTGTGGAGAAGAATCTGATGCACTTATGATGGTTCAGTTTAACCCACACAAAAGGGCATACAGAAAACAGAAGTTCATTATGGATCAAGTGATTACAGTAACCTCAACTGTAGATAAACAACTTCCAGGTCAACAAGGATTGCCTGCAGCAAAAGAAGAACTACCTCCAGTGGAACTTCAACAGCAAGTGTGGCTTCCCGAAGGACAAGGAATTCCAATTAACACTAAATAATTTTTCAGTTTATAAAGAAATATGAAGTTTACAGTTTATTCGAAAGATGGTTGCCCATATTGCTATAAAGTGCAGCAAGTGCTACAATTAGCAAGTCTTGATCATGTAGTTTATAAATTGGGAGAAGATTTTACTAGAGAACAATTTTACTCTGAGTTTGGAGATGGATCTACTTTCCCTCAGGTAATTGTAAACGATAAACATATTGGTGGTTGCACCGATACCGTTCAATATCTAAAGGAACAAAATCTAGTCTAATGCAAAGCACACTCCACGAAGTCTATAATGATGTTGAAAAGGCAATTGATTATGCTTTTAATGGACAGTTCGTCTTGAAATTCTATGACTACCTGAAAATTCGTGGCACTAAGAAATATGAAGTTGAAGAATTCATCGAAAGTTCTACTGCAAATGAACTTAGTAGTTTGGTGATGGATCTTGATGATTATCTTGAAGGTGGTTCTGATGAGATTCATAAACAACTTCGTGAGGGATATGGACACATTCCAAAACCACAAGCAAGAAAAATAAGAAATTACCTTTACGCCATTCTTGAGGATGCCTGGAGATATAATCATGACAAAAGACCAGGGCGACGAAAGAAACAAACTAAATAATTTTGAACCCCAGATTAATCGGGGTGTTGAGTTATTACTTAGAAATAGGAGGAAGAGAGAATCAAAACCAAAAACTTTTCAAGTGAAGTTTGGTAAAATGATTTCTCTCTTTCGTAGAGAGTTTCATTTCTTTATAGAATTTCACTTTGATATCAGGAAAAAATAAACTCTCTGGAGAAAGAAAATGGAAACAGCATACGTAGTAACATTTGTAACAATGTTCACCTTGCTCTTTTTTATGGTAGGCGGTATAATAGGTTGGTTAACCTACAGGCATTTGTTAGAGTCAAGACCTCCGTATTTGCATCCAGAGTTTTTTGATGAAAATGGACAGGTAATACCCGACGAAATTGTCTCAGTAAGATTTGAAAACGATTACGATTATGAGTACGACGAAGACGAAGAGGACAGTTGAAAAACCCATTGAAACTCTTCCAACAAACCCTTTTGTATTTGAAGTTTTAGAACTTGCTTCAAAACAAAGGACTAATGCAAAAAAAGTAGAAGTTCTAAAAACATACGAACACGATTCTTTAAAAGCAATTTTTATTTGGAACTTTGATGAAACGGTAATTTCTCTTCTTCCTGATGGAGAAGTTCCTTATGGAAACGTTGATGATCAATCAGTTTATTCCGGAACTCTATCTCAAAACCTATCAAGGGAAGCAGTTGGTGGTGAATCAGCAACTGGACAAGACCTAGATGGTAGAGGTAAAACATCACTACGCAGAGAATATCAAAATCTTTATCATTACATAAAAGGTGGAAACGATAGTCTCACTACAATCCGTAGAGAAATGATGTTTATTAATCTTCTGCAAGGTCTTCATCCTAAAGAAGCAGAGGTATTAATTTTTACAAAAGATAAGAAGTTGACTGATAAATATAAAATCAGTTTTGATAATGTAAAAGAGGCATATCCCGATATTACATGGGGTGGCCGTTCATGAGGACGGTTATAGCAAAGGAGGAAGTTTTAATGGAGTGGACATCAGAAGAAAAAAAATCTCTTCCTCCTAGGTATGGGTGCGAACTCTTATTTGAAAGAACTACACTCCAACAGATTAAAGATCCATCACTTCCTAATGATGCATATATTGTAGTCTATGAAGTTGATGGTAATGCTCATATGGACCTTTGTAGAGGAACAAGAGTAAGAATCTTTGATCTCTATTATGATAAGTTCGGCCCAGGAACAGTTAAAAAAATTGATTTTGGATACGGAAGAACTAATCCCAAGATATGGGGTTATAAAGCACCTGAGAAAAAGAAAAGAAAATGAGTGAAGGATTTCAGGATAATAAATTAAAAGTTGGAGTCGAAATTTCCACAGACGAAGTTCAAAAACTTTTAAAACAATACAAGAAAGTAAAAAAATATATGAAGTCTCCTCTGTTCGCAGTGAAAACTATGGATGGAACCGAGAAATATGTAAGCGAACTATTAAAAGAAGCAGAGGAGAATGGGTGATCATTATTTACTAAACCTATACGGATGTTCATTTGCCCTTTTGGACGATGAGAAATATCTTATAGACTTATTAGAAAATGCAGCAGTAGCAAGTGGCGCAACTGTCGTTCAAACTATCTCAAAGAAGTTTGAACCACAGGGCGTCACTGTTATTTGTTTATTGTCAGAAAGTCATATCAGCATTCATACTTGGCCTGAAGAGGGTAAAGCAGCAGTTGATGTTTATACGTGTGGCGATTGTAAACCTAAAGTAGGTTGTGATATCATAGTTCATCAACTTTATTCAACCGACCATACATTAGATTATATTAAGAGGTAGTAGATATGAAAAACTTTAAGGATTTTTTATCTGAAGAAGAGAAATCTTCAAAAAGAACTGCTGGTTATATTAATGAACCTAAGGGAAATGAGAAGTGCTCTAACTGCAATATGTGGAGACCACCGAATGCTTGCACTGCTGTAAGTGGTAAGATTTCTCCTGATGGTTGGTGCAAGTGGCATCAATACGATAGAAAGAATAAAGATTAAGAAATAATAAAATTGGTATAACATTTTACAACAAAAAATTGCTACATACATTGAATAGGTCTATAATGACCTTACGTTCATCTGGAATACCAGACGGAAGTAAGCCGACGCGGAACGGATCGTTCATTCGCTATTCGCAAATAGCGAACGCAAACGCCGACTGAAGGAACGCTCTTTAACCTAAAAAACTAAGGAGAAAACCTAATGTCTAAAGTAGTATATCGTGGAATCGAGTATGATACTCAGAAGCGTCTGGAGTATCAACAACAAATGATGCAGCAACCCCAACAGTACAACGAAACCTATCGTGGTGTTAAGTTCGTAAAGGAGGGACATAAGTGATGCAGAAACTCAACGTACTTCAACTCATTAAAGAGCAGAAGCAAAAGGAGCAACGTCGCCACCAAGCACAACTTGCTAATGTTGGAGCAGGGAAGTGATTGCTATCATTGCAGCTATTGCAGGTGCATCAACAGCATTCATTTTTTTAATCTATGCTGAAATTCTATTGCTGAACAAGTAATGGATAATTACCATTACCACTATGATGATGCAGATAAGGATAGTAGAGAACCTGCTTGTTACCTTCTAACATATCGGGGATGTAAATACTGGTCTTGTTATCGCATTCATCTAGTGGAATGGTTTGAAAAAGTTTTCAAATACGACAGGGAGGATTGACATCCTCCCTTTTTTTGTCTATAATACTTTTGACTAAGTTAATAAAAATGAATAGAGAAAAACTTAAGTTGATTGTCAGAAACCTTGAGTCTCTGGTGGAATGTCTTAAGGAAGAGATTGGTCCTGATGTTAAGGACCCTCATTATGAAGAAATTAAAAACTTTTTAACTGACTACGACGAAGTATTTTATGACGGAGAAGATGAATACGATGAACGATGAATTTCAGTTTATGAAACCTGAAGTAAAACTCATTAGTGTTACTCCCGATGCAGAGAAGCATATGGCATATTGTGCTCGGGTAAGTAATCCTGCTAATCAAGAAAACGAAAAGTTCTCTGGTCTTCTTAAGTATTGTATCCAGCACCAGCACTGGAGTATTTTCGAACAGGCCAGCATGACTGTAGAGATTAATACGACTCGTGGTATTGCTGCCCAGATTCTTCGGCACAGGTCTTTCACATTCCAAGAGTTCAGTCAAAGGTATGCGGATACAAACCTTCTAAATCAATCTATTCCTCTACCTGAACTTCGTAGACAGGACGATAAGAATCGCCAGAACTCAATTGACGATATTCCAGAATATTTAAAATTGACTCTACTGGAAGACATTCGCGTTCATTTTGAGCACGCTCAGATGCTCTACAACCGCCTTCTAGAGAAAGGAGTGGCAAAGGAGTGTGCGAGGTTTGTACTACCTTTAGCAACTCCTACACGACTCTATATGACTGGTTCTGTGCGTTCTTGGATTCACTACATTGATTTACGTTCTGCACACGGGACGCAGAAGGAACACATGGAAATCGCAGAGTTAGTTCGCTGTATTTTCACTTGCCAATTCCCCGCTGTTTCTACCGCACTTGGATGGACCCGTGATGGTTGTTCCGAATGCGTGGATGCTCCTTCTATTACTATTGAATAAATATTTTCTATCCTGTTATAAATAAAAATGCATATCAGGATAAAAATGAAACATAAACATCATATAATTCCAAGATATGAAGGAGGTAATAATCTACAAGAGAATCTTGTAGAATTAACTACAACTCAACATGCTATGTGGCATTATGCCGAATGGACTAGAAAAAATAATTTAGAAGACTATCTTGCTTGGAAATCTTTATCTGGTCAAATTGGAAAAGAAGAACTTCAGAGTGTAAAATCTAAATTAGGATACTATAAAATGAGAGAGATTATCAAAAATAATCCTCATCCAGGAACTAAATTAAGAGGAAGAAAACAATCTGAACAACATAAAAGAAATAGAAGTAATGCTTTAAAGGGAAGAGTCTGTTGCAACCCAGAAGCAATAGAACGTATGAGAGAAACTAAAAGAAAATTAACGGATGATCAGGTTATAGAAATTAAAAATAGTTCTGAAAAAGGAATAACACTAGCATCTAAATACAACATAACTCCGTCTTTAGTTTCTCAAATTAGAAACGGCAAGGCATCGGGTTATAAGCATATAATTTAGGAGATGATATTTTGGCGACATACCCAGTTTATAATAAGGTTACAGGTGAACAAAAAGAAGTAACAATGTCTGTTACTGAATGGGACCAATGGAAGGAAGAAAATCCAGACTGGACAAGGGACTGGAGTGATCCATCCACTTGTCCCAGTGCTGGAGAACTTGGTGAGGTTTATGATCGCCTCAAAAAATCTCACCCAGGGTGGAATGATGTTCTTCACAAAGCATCTAAAGCCCCAGGATCAAAAGTAAAACCAATTTAATTTCATATGGCAAGAAGAAAAAGAGAGGATCAACCCATTGGAGTCGGAATGACTGCTAAGCAAATGAAGAGAAAGAAACCAATTAGTATGGATTTGATGAGAGTCATTGAACCTCTCACAGATAATCAAAAAACATTATTTGATTCATACAAAAAGGAAAAACACTTAGTTGCTTATGGGTGTGCTGGTACAGGTAAAACTTTTATCACACTTTACAATGCTCTTAGGGATGTATTAGATGAAAGAAGTCCTTATGATAAAATTTACATTGTAAGGTCCTTAGTTGCTACTCGCGAGATTGGTTTCCTTCCTGGAGACCATGAAGATAAATCTTCTCTTTATCAAATTCCATATAAGAATATGGTAAAGTATATGTTTGAAATGCCAGATGATGCATCATTTGAAATGCTCTATGGAAATCTTAAGACTCAAGGCACTATTAGTTTTTGGAGCACTTCTTTTATTCGTGGAACTACTCTGGATAATGCAATCATTATCGTTGATGAATTCCAGAATCTAAACTTCCACGAACTAGATTCTATTATTACTCGTGTTGGTGAGAATTCTAAGATTATGTTCTGTGGTGATGCAACTCAGAGTGACCTGATTAAGACTAACGAAAAGAATGGAATTATTGACTTCATGAAGATTCTTCGTGCCATGCCTTCAATTGATATTGTTGAATTTGGTGTAGATGATATTGTTCGTTCTGGATTCGTAAAAGAATATATCCTTGCAAAGATGGAAACTATTATATGATTTTTGAACATGTAGAATTGGATCTACCAGTTCTTGAAAGGGAACTGGTAGATGGTGTGAGGTATTACAAGTTACCTTCAGGTAATAAAAAGTTAGTTTCTATCACTTCTGTTATTAGTCATTATAAGAAAGATTTCTTTAATGCATGGAGAAAGAGAGTAGGAGTAGAAGAGGCAGATAAAATTACTAAGAGAGCAACAAGTCGGGGAACCGATATGCATACTCTTGTTGAATATCATTTGCTGAACAAAGAACTTCCGTCAGTTCAACCAATCTCAGAACATCTGTTTAAGATTGCTAAACCAACTTTAGAACGTATAAATAATATCTATGCTCTTGAAGGGGCATTGTATAGTGAAGTTCTTGGAATTGCAGGTACTTGTGACTGTATAGCAGAATTTGATGGTGAACTTTCCATCATTGATTTCAAAACATCAAAGCAACCAAAACCAAGAGACTGGATTGATGGATATTTTGTTCAGTGCGCAGCATATGCAGCAATGCTATATGAAATTACTGGGCTAGTAGTTAAAAAGTTTGTAATTATTATGTCCTGTGAAGACGGGGATTGTGTGGTTTACGAAGAAAGGGATAAGAAAAAATATTTAAAATTACTTACGGAGTACATTAGAAAATTTGTTAATGATAAGCTAAACGAATTGACTGAATAAGGAAATGCTGATATACTCAGTATAAGTTCGCGTTTAAAATTTTGCATATAACAGTTTTAGGTCAAATGGAAAATGAATTAGAAAAAGTTTTAGAAAGTAAATTCTTTTGCCCATCAAAGTTTGCGCAAGAGATTGAAAAACTTGTCCAGGTTAATCCTGAAATGAATTATATTGATGCTATCATTTACTTCTGTGAGCAGAATGGTCTTGATTTAGAATCAGTTCCAAAACTAATTTCTAAACCATTGAAAGAAAAAATTAAGTATGAGGCAATGGAACTTAATTTCCTCAAGAAAACGTCCCGTGCAAAGTTAGTATTTTGAATGGCACCATTTGATTGTTATAAAACTTATTTGGCATTAAAGAATCATTTTACTAAAAATTCATACGACTATCACAAGTACAACAAAAAAACTAGAGCAAGTCTTCAATCTTTCTATAAACGTAAGGACAGATTTTGGTTTGAGAAATTGTCCAGACAAAAAGACGAAAAAGAAGTTGAAGACTTTTTTGTAGCAAATTTTGTTTTGTGTAATGATCCAGAAACACTCTGGATTGGTGAGATTATAAAAGAGGGGGAAGATAGGTACACTAAGTGGCAGAGAAAAGTACAATCTCTCTCTTATGTTTTCAAAGAAGAGTCCGAAAGTCTCTTTGAGGAGAATAAGTTTGAAGATGTTTTTAACTGTTCTAAGGGTCATCCTCCTCTTCTAAAAAAATTCCTTATCGGTAAAATTAGTATAGAAACCCTAGTCATTTACAATAAGATATTCCTGTTCGGGAATAAATTTGATAAGAAACTCAAGGACCCTGTGTGGGAAACCGTAAGTCGCAGAATTAAAAAATACGAACCGTTCCTACATATAGAGGTACAGCGTTATCGCAAAATTTTAAAAGAACTAGTTCTAGGAGACAAATGAGTTTCTTTGATTCCGAAGTCGTCCGCGCTGAGATGGCAGAAATCACCGAATTGCAGGAAGAAGTTTATTCAAACGTTTTTAAATTTCCTGCAATGTCCAGGGAAGAAAAACTTGAGCATGTAGAAATTTTGGAAAGATTGTTGGATAAACAAAAAGTTCTTTATACTAGAATGAGTTTATCCGATGACCCTGAAGCAAAGGAAATGAAAGAACGTATTGTTGACTCTGCCATTATGATGGGTATGCCTCCTGGAACTGATATGAACATCATCTTAAACAATATGTCGAAGATGCTTGAAGTCATGAAAGAACAGATTGACAAGACAGGTTCAGACCTGTAGAATAACGAAGTACACAAAGGCCAAATCCTATTCAATACGAGGTACAAATGTCATTTCAAAACCTTAAAAAGCAATCCTCTCTTGGTTCCCTGACCGAAAAACTAGTAAAGCAAGTAGAGAAAATGAGCACTACTTCTGGTGGTGCTGATGAGCGCCTATGGAAGCCAGAGATGGATAAAACTGGTGTGGGTTCCGCAGTTATCCGTTTTCTTCCTGCACCTGATGGGGAAGACGTACCCTGGGCAAAGATGTATACCCATGCCTTCCAAGGTCCTGGTGGTTGGTATATTGAGAACAGTCTGACTACCCTTGGACAAAAAGATCCAGTAAGCGAATTCAATCGCGGACTGTGGAATAGTGGTAGTGAGAAAGATAAAGAAACTGTACGTAAGCAAAAGCGCAAACTGTCTTACTATTCCAATATCTACGTTGTAAAAGACCCTGCGAATCCTCAGAACGAAGGTAAAGTATTTCTCTTTAAGTATGGCAAAAAGATCTTTGATAAGATTCTAAATGCTATGCAACCTGAGTTTGATGATGAAGATCCAATCAATCCTTTTGATTTCTGGCAGGGTGCTAACTTCAAACTCAAGATTGTGAAGAAAGATGGTTACTGGAACTATGATAAGTCAGAGTTTGACCGAGTTGCACCACTCCTGGATGATGATGATGCTCTTGAAGCCATCTGGAAGAAACAATATTCTCTAGCAGCAATCACAGCAGCAGATCAGTTCAAGTCATATGAAGACCTTGAGCGTCGCATGAACTATGTTCTAGGACTCAGTAAGACTTCATCTCCTGTCCAGTCTCGCGCTGTAATGGAGCAAGAAGATGAACTTGAGTCTTATACTCAAACTCCAAGTCGCGAAGAGCGAGTAATGGAAGAACTGGAAGAGTCTTATAGTCGTGCTAAGTCACCTTCACTTCCTAAGATTTCTCAGGATGATGACGACGATGATGATGCACTATCATACTTCCAAAAACTTGCTGAAGATTGATCAAGTATAAAGTCTGATATTATCTCCCCTCTTTAAGGTAGCACTTACAAACTGAGTGCTACCTTTTTTGTAAGTCATAATATCGTCAAGGTCATTGTAGAATACGTTCAGGTATCTTGGTTTTAGAATATAAATGTTTCTTTTATTATCTTCAATCCTAGATTCATATTGGTAATTCGTGATAGGATTTACAAAATCTGAAGATGGAATAAGAGCAGTGTTACCTAGTCCAGGATCCCAGAACTCATAATAGTAAGAGTTGCCGCGAGTTTCTGATGTCTCTGGGAGAACATAACTAATCAGTTCTGTTCTTGATGTTGATAAAATTGGAGTAGCAATATTTGGTGTTGATGCTAACTCATAAGTAAAGTTGAATGCAATGTTACCAGAGAAAGCGGTAATACTAGTAACTACAAATCTTCCGTTGTATTCAACTTCAGAAACTCCATCAATAATTACTTCACTACCAACTTCAAGACCAATAATACCATTGGTCGTTGCTACATTTACTGTTGTTGATGGGTTGATACCGTCACCAGAAGAAATGAAAAGAATAGATGAGTTACTAATTTCTACAAAGTTTCCATTAGTCTTCCAGTCTGGTGGGATGCGAATACCAGACTTCAGAACAACAGCACCTAAAGAGTTACGTATCTCTTCAGTTTCGTAATGGTGTATTCCAGAGTATAAGTTTTCGTAAGAACCATATTTTTCAAGCATTACTTTATCAAAGGTTCTCTGAGTCATAGGCCATTCTGATTGGATATTCAGAATGTTATTTGATAGAAGAACCACCCAGTCTAGAGTATCATCATTGTAATATTTAAAGGCAACATTATCAGGTCTTTCGTCACCAACAATTGAATACTTTTCGAAGAAGTTTAAGTTACCAAAAATATCTTCTCTTAATTTTGCACGTTTGAATAGATTTTTAACGGGAACATAATCTGAAATGTTTTGTTCCCCAGAATTTCTACTGACGTACTCTAAATTTGGTATTTCTCTGAAATAAGGTTTTGTCATTTTATGGTCCTATGCCGTTGTTTTCTGTATAATATGTTAATGGAACTGTTCCGGCTTCTTCGCCATATTTAAATTCTTTATCATAATCTCCATCATAAATTGGAGTGAGTTCTTGGAATGATAAAGTCATATTATATGCAACCATTGTACCATCATTATATGTTGTATAACTTCCGAGAGGAGTATAGTCAATGGAACAATTAGTTAGGGCGCACATTTTAATTAGGTTAAGTCCTGGATGTGGAATTCCAGATCCATATTGATATTGAATTTTAAAAACATTTGGTGCGCTTAGAAATATTCCAGTCTCACTTTTTTTTGCAGCCATATTTTTTTTAAAATATTTAATAATCTGTTTTATTTCTACTGCTTCATTTTTATTTCTAGCAGACATTTTAAATGCAAAATTAAAAGGTCTTAATTGAGGTCCTTGGAAGAGAAGTTCTAGGTTTGGATTAAGAACTTGACCCTGCAGTCTTGATAAAAGATTATTAACACCAATAGCTTGCCCTACTAAGTAGGTTCTTACTGCCTCTCCTGCAGGACCTTTTTCTACTTTTAAATTTTCTGCTGCACCTCTGAATATATCTGATACCTTTGCTCCAATGTCTGTTTTTGCACCCTCTTCTCCCATTAATCCTCTAGATAGTCCAGCAGCAAATTTTTCTATTGGATTTAATGTATCCGATTCCCACCCAACAGAATTTTGATCTGTAATTGAAGATTGAATCGCCATAAATATGGGTTGCTTCGGTTTTACATACTTAACAGGATCTAGTTCTGCATTATCAGGATTCAGTCTATTTCCAGATTGATATTCATATGCTTGAAACATAATCCTATCCTGAGAACTTTTCAACTCAAGAGGATACATTAAGTATGCTTTTTCTGGTTTCTGTGATGTGCCGGGTGGTGCTGGGTTAGTTGGAGTAGAACCACCCTGTTGATCTGGATTTGGTGCTGTTGTCTGTGGTATAGTTTGTCCCGATACAGTCTTTGCTGCTTCTAATACTGTTCTCTGTAAATTAGGACTATTAGCAAAGTTTGTTACAAACTGTTCAGGAGCACCAATGGGTAAGAATTCATTTGTAGATGGGAATACTTGTCCGTAATTTATGGCACCATCAGTGGTTATTGCATTTTCAAACTTTATTGCTTCATTTATCTCTTCTTGTGTTATAGTTACCGCATTAGTTCTTAGGAGAAATGTGTTCTGCGTATCTGGAAAATATCTAGTTGTAAAACTTTTTCCGCCTATTGGAAACGTATTACCGTCCGTGAAAGTCGATTCCATCAACTTATTATAATGGGTATTTTAACTATTTAGACCTAACATTAGAACTTAAAATAAATCTTCTTCAGTGATTATCTTAAATTCTAATAATCTATCGGAGCACCATTCTTCCGCGGCTTTCCATTTTGCCTGATTCACCGCATAAGTTCTACATTCATTTAAGTAAGTTTTAGTTACTCTTGATTTCTTCTGCGGAGGAACAGTCTGCTTTTTTGGTTTAACCTCAATCACATAAGTCTTTATTTTACCAGATTGCTCTTTTACCTTAATAAGATAATCTGGAAAGTATCTATGAATGCGATTATCTACTGGCGACACATAGTTAATACAAAACTCTTCTGATGCCCAAGAAACTATATCTGGGTTATGGTCGCAGTAATAACAAAACTTTCTTTCCCAACTACTTCTACAGATTATATTGTTTGGATTACCTTGATATTTTTCTGGATGAGACGGTTTATAGATACTCTTTATACTCTCTCCCATTTTTAAGCATACATAATATATAAGTAAATCTATTTATAGATGGCTCGTTTCCCAATATCGACATTTCCAGAAAATTCAGAATTTGGTGTTGATACTACAGGTCAATTTGGACAAACTGGATTTGATTTAAATCAAAATCCACTGGGTCCAACTCCTGCAGCAGGAGTTCCTAGTCCAACCTCATCTAATCCTGGAACTTCTAGTGGAGGGTCTACATCTTCAAGCGGTGGTCCGTCTGTATCTATAGTAGATAATTTTAAAGTTAAGGCAACACTATTAAATCCTGCTTTAACATCTAATTATATTTGCAAGTTTTCTCCGCCTGAAGCAGTTCAAAGTTTTCTTGCTGCCCGTGAAGGAACATTCCCAGGGTCTAATTATTTAATTAGACAAAATCAAGATCTTATTGAACTTTCTTGTACTGAAGCATCCTTACCTGGTTCATCATTAATGACCAATGAGATCAATGATGATTATACCGGAGTTACGGAAAGACATGCTTATAGAAGACAGTTTGATGATAGGATGGACTTTACATTTTATGTCGACAATGACTATAGAATTATAAACTTTTTTGAAGGTTGGATTTCTTACTGTGGAAAAGAAGATCTCCAATCAGACTTAGTTAATCGAAATTATTTTTATCGATTTAATTTTCCTGATGAATATCAAACTGATGATTTATATGTAACTAAATTTGAAAGAGATTTTAAATCTGCGATGGAATATAGATTCATTCGCGCATATCCAATCAGTATTACATCGATGCCTGTTTCTTATGATGCTTCACAACTTTTGAAATGTACAGTATCCTTTACCTATATTCGTTATGTGAGGAGAACAGTTGGATCTAATGCTCAATCGGAGCCAGGACCTTCCCCAATACCTGGAATTCCCTCAATAGGAAATCCAAATGCTTCTCCAAACTTTCCCCAAGTTCCCGGATTCGAAAACCCACAATTTGGTGGACCTGCTTCCGGTATTCCAGATTTCGCAGGTCCTCCACTTGCTCCACAAAGCACTGCACCTGGAGTTCCATCTACAATACTTGGACAACCAACAGGATCTGGTATATTCAGAACTACCAGTACTTCCGGACTAAGATCCGGAAGTAATAGCACTGGAACTCAAGATTTACCAAGAGTAGCAAATTCCCCAACTCCATCACAACCTACAATTAATAAAAATGCTGGTAATGGCGCTATTACTAATTTCAATCCCACTGAAGAAGGTACTTTACAACTCTCTCTATTTTAAATGATTCTTTAGGTAATAAATATACCAGATAGTATTACACTTGAATTTCAAAATGGTATTACCAAAGATTGCTACGCCAACATATGAACTTGAATTACCATCAACAGGGCAACCAATCAAATATCGTCCCTTCTTGGTAAAGGAAGAAAAACTTTTGGTTCTAGCGTTAGAATCAGAAGATACTAAACAGATTACTACTGCGATTAAGACAGTTATTAAAAACTGTATTGAAACTAAAAATGTAAAAGTTGAAACACTTCCTACATTTGATATTGAATATCTGTTCTTGAATATTCGTGGAAAATCTGTTGGTGAAGAAATTGAAGTTAATATTATTTGTCCTGATGACGAAGAAACCACGGTTCCTGTAAAAATTAATGTTGATGATATTCAGGTTCAAAAGAATCCTGATCACAATAAGCAAATCAAGGTTGATGATTCTATCATGATGGAAATGAAGTATCCATCACTTGATCAATTTATCAAGAGCAACTTTGATTTATCTGCCGACAATACAATGGATCAATCATTTGATTTGATTGCTTCTTGTATTGATAAAATCTATACTGAAGATGAAGTTTGGGCTGCTGGTGACGTATCCAAAAAAGAACTGTTAGAATTCTTAGAGCAAATGAACTCCACACAGTTCAAGGATATTGAAAAGTTCTTTGAAACAATGCCTAGACTTTCTCATACTATTCAAATTAAGAATCCAAAAACTGAAGTTGAAAGTGAAGTAGTATTGGAGGGACTATCTAGTTTTTTCGCATAGGAATGTCTCATATGGACTTGGAGAATTACTTCAAGTTAAACTTTGCCTTGATGCAGTATCATAAATGGAGTCTTACAGAGATTGAAAATATGATGCCCTTTGAAAGAGACATTTATACAATTCTACTGAAACAACATATAGAAGAAGAAGAACAAAAAGCACAACAAAGAGCAAATGGTCAGTAATCCAAGTACCAAAGCAAAAACCGAAACAATTGATGAGGTAATTCTAAGGTTACTTGGATTAAAACCTGGTGCGGAAATAGATTATCAAACTTACTTTGAAATCTTAAAAAAGAAATTAGCAATCGCAAGACTTGCTGGAAAAGAATTACCAAGAGAAGAAGACGAACTTTTAAGAGAAGAATTAAAAAGAGTTCGTAGAGTAAAAGATAAAGGAACAAGAATTAAAATTAAAGAAGCAAAAACAAAAGTTGCTTCTGTAGGTGTTGGTCCTGGTGCTTCACCCGGAAGTGTTGCACCAAAAACTGGCGCGATTATAAAAGCAAAGACTGCAAAAATAGTACCACAAAGTATTACTTCTTTTAATGTAAAAGATGTTACTGAAAATAAGGAAGAAAAGGTAAGCGGGTTTGGTCAAATTAAGAAGACTTTAGATTCTATTCTAGGAATCTTATCTTCAAAATTTAAGTTTGATAAAAAGCAATCTGAAACTGATAGAAAAGAAAAAGAGACCGAAAAAAGAGCAAAGAGAGAGTCAGGTCTAGAAGGATTTAGGAAGGGAATATCGGCAGTCTCCGGTGCAGCAAAGAAACTACTTGCACCATTTCAAAGTATTATAGATCGTATTTGGAGATTTATATTCTTTACTTTGCTGGGTAGAGCATTTACCCAGTTAATGGAATGGTTAGGTGATTCGCAGAATAAGAAGAAAATAGAAGTTCTGGGTAGGTTCTTAAAGGATTGGTGGCCTACTTTATTAGGTGCTGCGATTTTATTCTTTACTCCTTTTGGTTCATTTGTTAGAAAAACTTTAAGTATTGTTGGATTTTTTACTGGAAGACTAGTAAAGTTAATACCGAAAATTGCAAGTGCAGTTAAAGGTTTAGCATTAAATCCTTGGTTTGCTGTTCCGGCAGCTGCAGTTGGACTAGCAGCTGCGGCGAATGAAGTTACTGGCCAAAGAAAAGCAGCACCTGTTCAAGCAGCAAATAAGGCAAGAGCACAGACTGGAAAAGGACTAGGAGTTCAGGGTGTTGGTGGTGTTGGTGATATGGGACCAACAACACCTTTTGGTTTATTGCAAGGTGCTACTAACGGTGGACCAATTTTAAAATTCATTGGAGGAGGAATTACTCCTGAAACTGGATATAATGGTATAGATGGAAGCACCGGACAGAAAGTATCTGGATTTGGTCCTGATACTCAAATGATTGTTGCTCAACCAGGTGAGATTGTTATGAATAAAAAGACAGTTGATGCTGTTGGAGCAGATAATCTTCTTTCACTTAATCGGCAATATGGCGGACCTGGTGCAAACAAACCCAAGATGGGTAAAATTCAAGCAGCAGCGGGTGGTGGTTTAGTTCTCCAAAAGTTCCAAAGTGGTGGAATGGTTGGAATGCAAGGTGGTAGTAATAGAAGTGCGTGGGATGCACTACCATCATATTCATATTCATTACCAAATGCTATTGGAGATGCTCAAGAAAGATTATTAAATAGACGAGCACAAAAAAATACTAACATTGATACTAATATTAGACCTTGGTGGGATAGATTAAATCCTTTTGTAGATAGAAGAAAATATCTTGATAGATTACCCCTTAATAAACCAATTGAAAAATATAAAATGCCTGGATTTGATTTGAAGGGATGGGGGGAACTAAAAGGTTTTAGAGAGAACCCAAGTCCAGTAAAACCAAATCCAAAAAATCCAAAGATTAAATATGCTCCTTACCAATATGAAAAACCTGGAGTTGATAAACCTCTAATGCTCCAAGGTGGTGGAGAAGTAGAAGCATTAGAAAGAACTTATAAACAAGGACAAAGGTATGGAATGAGTTCGGAGGTACTGCAAACCATAGGGGATGAAGCATTCCTATTAAAGCACTTTGGTGTTGGTGGAGTTTGGAGGAACTTTAAAGGAAGTGGTGCAACTGACTATAGAGGAAATATGATACCTAAGAAACAAGGCGGTGGAGAAGTAGAAGCTTTAGAGAAAACTTATAAGCAAGGTCAGATGTCTGGAGCAAATCCAGAGGCACTGAAAGCAATTGGAGATGAAGCATTCCTACTAAAACACTTTGGTCCTGGTGGAGTTTGGAGACATTTTAAAGGAAGCGGTGCAACTGACTACAGAGGAAATATAATACCCAAGAAACAAGGTGGTGGTGCAGTTCGCAGAAAGATTACCGAAAGTACTGGAATTGATATTCCTGGAGCAACTGCAGATAGACAATTAGTTGCATTAGAACCTGGTGAACATCACTATATTGTTCCTAAAGGTGCCGTTCAAAATGGAGCAATTACTTTAATCGATAAGATAGTTGCAATGACTGACCCGGATTCAAATCCGGCAAAATTAGGATATCGTTCTAAAAATGTACCAAATATTACTCCACTTTCTAGGGGAGGTGCTGCTGGTATGGGCGGTATGATTACATTACCACCAATCACACAATCAGCATCTGGAGTTGGTAATGTTGGCAATTCTTCAGGTGCAGGGTCAAGAGTTCCTGTTTTTTCTGTAGTATCTGCAAGTGGAATGAGACAGCAGCAAGAAAATGCAAGTATGTACGGAATAGTAGGATAGTACAATGGCGAAAATCACAGACCCATCAAAATTACTACCGTCGACAAAATCAACAGCAATCACTAAGATTGGAAAAGGTAGTTTTATTAGTCCTATTAAAATTTCCAAAAAGACTACTTCAATCACCAAAGGATTAATTGGAGAGAGAAGTGAACAAGATACTGTAGATGTTAATAATAAACTTATTAGGGTTGAAAAATTCTTAGGTACAGACTTAATAGTTTCAAAGAAAAAAGCAGAAACTAAGAGAAGAGAAAAAGAAAAAGAAGACTATAATAAAGAAGAAGAAAAACTAGAGGCACCAAAAGAAGCAAAGAAATTTAACTTACCAGGTCTTAATGTTCCTGGAATGAGTTTCCTGGATAGAATTAAGAGGTTCTTATTCTTTACAGCACTTGGATGGTTATTTACTAAATTCCAAGACCAACTTCCAAAGTTGATTGGAATTGTAAAAGTTATTGGTGGTGTTTATGGTGTTGCTGAAAATATTTTTAAGGTTCTTCTTGGTTCTTTCGTTAGTTTCATTGAAAGAGGATATGATGCTTATGATAAGGTAAGAGACATTGCAAAAAGCATTGGTGGAGAAAAAGCACAACAAGACTTTGATAAGTTATCGGGCAAACTGAATGAGTATATTAATTATGTTTTGATTGGTGGTTTGGCGCTCACGGGTGCTATTAACTCATTCAATAAGGCAGCAGGCGTATCAACTAAACAAGCAGCGAAAGAAGCAGCGAAAAAAACAACAGGAGAAGTAGCAAAAAGAGCAGCGACAAAAGGTATCCTACAAAAAACTGCACAAGCATCCAGAATTGGTGCTACAAAAACAACACAAGCAGTCGTAGGTAAACAAGCAACTAGACAACTTTTAAGAGTTGCAAAGGGTCCATTATCAAGATTACCTGTTATTGGAGCATTAGTTGAATTCGGTTTATCTTGGGCTCTTGGTGAACCAGTAGGTAAAGCAGCATTCCGTGGAGTTGGAACTTTACTTCTTGGTGCTGTTGGTTCATTAATTCTTCCTGGATTTGGAACATTTATTGGTGGTTTTGCTGGTGCTGAACTCGCAGGAAAACTTTATGAAATTTTATTTGAAAATAAAAAATCACAGGGAAATGTTCAAAGGAAACAAGCAGGTGGACCCGTAACAAAAGGTGGAAGACCTCAAGGAACACCGAAGAGAACAATCAGAACATCCAGAAGAAAACCACCAAAGGTAAAACCACAAACATCTCAACCAGGTAAAAACGTTGGTGGTAAGAAAAAGATTCAGGAGTTATATCCAGACCCTTCAGCAAGAGTCGATATTGAAGGAGAACAGAAAAGTCCTTGGTATGATTTATTACCTAAGGATAAAACTCAAAGAGATGCAAAATTAAATAAACTTCCAAATCCATATAAAGCACTAACCAATACTGCAAAAATTTTAAAGGATATCCCTTTTGGTATTGGTGCATTGATGGGTGGTGCTGTTGATATTGCATTAGGTCAAAAGTTACCTGAAGATGCAATTAAAGGATTAGGTAATGGAATATCATACTTGATTAATTCAGTTGCTAGTAGACAAATGTCTGCAAGTATTTCTAATATTGAAAAAGAAATTGTTAAGATGCAAGCGGGTGGTCCTGTTCCAAGATTAAGAGACTTTACCAGAGAAGATAGTATGAATACTGGTGAAGGACTTACAAAATCACTGAATAACCTAATTCAACAAAAAGTAGACCAGGCAATTAAAGAAGTCCAAAAACAAATGATGCCTGGAAGATTTACTGGAGGGGAAGCTCCTGGTGAAACAAAAGGAGGAGAAGAACTTGATACTAGTGTAGGACCTTCAGGGAGTGTAAAAGTTACTTCGGAAAGTCCTGATTTTTGGTTACTAGTTACTGCTGCTCTGTTTGAAAATGGAATACCTACCGATGGATATCAAGGTGCTGTTGATGCCGCGCAGGCAATTTATAACAGAGTTTCTTTACCTGGGTGGCCAAAAAGTATCAAAGGTGTGATTTTACAACCTGGACAGTTTCAACCAGTTAGTGACTATGGTGGAGTTAATGAATGGAGTAAAATAAATTCAAAAGAAACTGCTATTGCATTTGCTAAAAAATATAAAGGATATACTGGAAATATTGTTGAAAAAATTGCAGCAGCACTATTAGATAGAAGTAAACAAGAAAAAGCAAGAACTTTTGTTGGACCAAGAGATAATTTTAGATCAGATTCCTTTGAAAAAAAATATGATGATCTTGATAATTCTACAGAGGTGAGTCGTTATGGACATACTTTTGGTTTTGAACCAAGAGGTGCAAACATTGGTAGATTTAAAAAAGGAAAATTGATGGCGGCAGAAGTCAATAAAGAAGTTGTTACAGGTAAAGTTGACGAATCTTCTGCCAAACCTGATTTAGGAAAAGGATATGGATCTGCTGGAAGTAAAATTGCAGGAGAACTTGGAAGGTTTATGAAGAAAAAAGGAGTTGTTCCTGGTAGCATTCATAGGCATCCAGAACATCCCCCATATAGTTTAACTTCAGGTCATAGTCCAGGTTCTTTACATTACCAAGGAAGAGCCATTGATCTTGGTGGGTACGCAAATGAACAGGGTCCAATATTGAAGGCAGTTGCAGAATTTAATAAGATAAAGGGTGTTAAACCTGTTGAACTTTTTCATGCTGGAAATGACCCATCTGGTCATAGTGACCATGTTCATGTAGCATATCAGGGTGGGGGACTTATTCCAAAACAAGCACCAAATAAGAACATATCATCTTTAAGATCATATCCCTCCTATTCAACAGAAGGTGGAATGATGATTGCAATTCAACCTATAATCATTGAAAAAACTGTTCCCGTACCAATGAGAAGTAGCAGAGGTATTTCCTTCCCTGTTGCTGGTGTAAATAATAGTATGGGTAATTCTTCGAGTTTAAACCAGGGATAAGATGGCGGAAAACTTTGCTGCTCAGGCAGGTAGCGGTCAAATAAATTTATTTGAAATATATTCAAACTACAGGGAAGATCCGCTGGATGTTACTTCTGCTTGTATTGAATTAAATTACTATGAAAGTATTTTAGATAATACAGTAAGAGCAGAAGCAACTCTGGTTGATACTGGTTATAGAAAAGACACTCAAGATGGAATGTCCATTTTTGAAAAGGAAGACATCAATATGACTTCAGGTGAGAAAGTTCACCTTAAAATTACTGATGGATATAACACTCAACTACAATTCATTGAAGATAGACAACTAAGAATTAATGGCGATCCAAGTGCATCAAGTGAAGATGTAAACAAGGTTGTCTTTAGTATTGATATGTATTCGAAAGAATCCATTGATAATATGAATGCTGATAACTGGGTATATGGTCGATATGGAGGTAAGATTCCAGATTCTTTTACTGCAATATTACAAAATTCTTTAAAAACACCTAAAAATATTTTCGTTGATCCTGGTTTAAATTCTTATAATTTCTTAGGTCATGCAGAGAAACCTTTTTATCTTGGTTGTTTCCTTGCTAAAAAATGTGTACCTGATCTTCCAGATGCTCGCGGAAAACTTGCCGGATACTTATTTTATGAAACATATGAAGGATTTAACTTTAGATCCATTGATATGCTTTTTATGCAGAAACCAAAAAGGAAGTTAATTTATAACCAAGTGATTGGAGAAATTCCTGAAGGATATGATGGAAAAATTCTTGATTACTCTTTTATTGGCGCAGTAAATCTTGATAATGTTATAAAGTCTGGTGCAATGAGCACTGTTAGAAAGCAAGAATTTAATAGATTTAAAAATGTTTATGATGAAAATAGTAGGTCTTCCGATCTTCAGTATAAAGGAGAAAATAATGGAGGATTGGAAAAAGATTTAATAGCAAAAGATATTGGTATACAAGAGAAAGTTACAAGAAATATGAATGCTAAGATGGCAGATGATGGTATTTTGCCTGGAGGAGCAGTTCTTGCAAGTCAAATCCCTCTCTCCCAGAAACCAAACTTTGATCTAGATGAAATTGTAAGACAATCTGCAATGAGATATAATCAGTTGTATTCTCATAAAATGTCTATCGCAATCGCCGGTGATTTTAATTTAAGGGCAGGTGATTTGATTTACTGTGATTTTCCTGAGGTCTCAGGAAAAACTAATAGAGTTGTAAGCCAGAAGGTTGGTGGTATATATATGATATCGGATGTGTGTCATCGTATAACAAAAAATAATTGTTATACAAGACTAAATTTGGTAAGAGACTCAATTTACAGAAAACCATTTAAGTAAAATGGAAAAATCAATTCAACAACACATTAATGATGATAGAGATGAATTAGACAATCCAAATACAAGTGGACAGAGACGCCGCCACTTGGAAGGGGAACTTAATTCACTAGAAAAGTATCAATTAAATCATCCTGACAGTGACCGAGACCCAACAGCATTTGAACTTTACTGTGACGAAAATCCAGATGCACTCGAATGTCGAATTTATGAGGCATAATCATTGATGAACAATAGTTATTTTAATGAGGAATCAGCACATTCCAATATCATGTACTGGTGGCATGGAGTCATCGTAGACGATAAGTACTGGGCAGGATGTGGTGAAGATGATGTTTCTAATGAACATTCAAAACTCCATTTTGCAGAAAGTATGAAATCTTCCCCCAAAAAAGGATGGGGCAAGAGATATAAAGTTGCTGTAGTAGGAAGACATTACGCAATTAAAGGTAAATCAGAAGAAGCAGATCTTCTAGAGATGGCTGAGGTTGTTTACCCAGTCACTGCAGGATCTGGTCTTGGTGGATCGAAGCAAACTGCAGCGTTAAGACAAGGTGCTCATGTAATTGGTTTTTATGCTGACGGAAAAGAAGGCAGAGAACCAGTTATCTTAGGAACTTTTGGTGTTAATGAACAGAATGAACCTTCTATATTCCAAGGTGACCCGAATAATTTTTATCAATTAAGAACTGCAAATAAGGGACAATGTGGTGAAAAATTAAAACCCGTTCCAGAAAAAGATCAAAATTTAGAGAAAGATAAGAAACCTATAGAATCTATTGCAAGTCCCCTACAAGCATCCCAGGCACATAAAACTAAACTAGAAGATGGAAACGTAAAGGAACCAATATATAAACCAACAAGATGCGAAGGTCCTGCAGATATTATCAACAATATTAAGTTATTGTTGAATAAGTTATCTTATTACGTTAATTTAGCGAAAAAAGGTGCTTCTGACCTTGTATCAAGTATTGATGGAGTAATCAAATCCGTAACAAGGGCAATAGCAGGTCTTACAAATACTCTTTTGGATCGTGCAAAAGGATTTCTTATTAATTTAATTAATAAGGGAATTTCTGGAGTGATGAATTTACTCCCACCATTTCTAAGACCTGGTTTTAATTTGGATGTTCAGGGAGCACTCTCAGGATTAGGATGTGCTTTTAACAAGATTAAAGATAAGGTTCTTGGTGTTGTACAAAATCTTACTAAGCAGTTTATTGATAACTATGTAACTGCTCCATTATGTGCTGCTACTTCATTTGTTGGTGCTTTACTTGGTAATGTGCTTGGTCAAATTAATAGTGCCGTAGATACTGCAGTTAGTGCAATTAATAAAATTATAGGCATTGGTGCTGGATTTGCTGATAGAGTTCTTGAAGTTCTTGATTTTGTACTAAATCTTCTTGGATTTTTCCAGTGCGATACTGATGAGAAAAAATGTCCAGATACTACACAGTGGAGTTTTTGGAATGGTCCTAGAGATGTTGAAGCAAAAGTTGAAGAAGCTGTAAGTAGAAAGATTAGAAATATTATTAATGAAGTAGAAACTGTTCTTCCTGGTAGTGAGTCGGGTGCTGCTGCTAATCCATGTAATTCTAGACAAGTTCCATGTGGTCCTCCTCAGGTACAAATTATTGGAGGTGGTGGTGATGATGGTGCTCGGGCAAATGCTGTGGTAGGTGTAACTGGAGCAATTCTTGGACTTGATTTTTCTGCTTTTGGTTCTGGATACACATATGAACCTCAAATTAGAATCATTGATACCTGCGGAACTGGTGGTGGTGCAGTGTTCCAACCTATCATGGAACCAACAGGAACCTTTAATCAATTTAATGAAGAGATATTGAATCTTGTTGGTGCGATTCCTATTGATTCGGGAACTCAATATCTTCCCGCACCCAATGGAACTACGGGCGGCGCAGGATTTATTTTCTCTCAACCCGATGAAACTATTCTGTTTAAGACAGGAACTACACAAACTATTAATGGAAAAGAAGTTCCTGGTACTGGGTATGAAGTCTATCCATGCGGAACAACTTTCAATGTTGTTACTGGAGATGAAGTTTATCTACCTAATGGAACGACAGCAGATCTTTATGGTGAGGCAGGAGGTGTGTTACAAACTATGAGAGGTCTTGGTCCTCTTACGAAAATTGTTGTTGAAGCATCTGGAACAATTACAGCACCATGTAATCCATCAAATGTTCCTACTGTTCCACCAATATCGTTCCCAATTTCTACTGGCGAAACCACAATAGGAGTTACAACTATTACACCTTCAATCGGAAATCAAACACCAGCAACAGGACAACCACCAACAACAACTCCTACTACACCAACTACACCAACAACACCAACTAGAAATCCAAGTGTTCCTGTTATTGCAATCATCGACGAAGTTGTTGTTACTAATCCTGGATTTGGATTTAGTACAACAGATCCTATTTTAATTGATGGAAATAGAGGTGCTGATCTAGACTTTACTGTGAATGAAAGAGGTGAAGTTACTGGAGTTACTGTAATCAATGGTGGTCTTGGATTTGATAGAGTTCCTTTCATTAGTATAAAATCTCAGACAGGATTTAACTTTGAAGCAGTACCGATATTCAAATTCACCCCCGTTTCTGATATTGACCTAAATAACATCACCATACCAACTGGTTCAAGAATTATTAGTGTTGTAGACTGTGTAGGTAAGTATAATGAGCAGCGGTCCTAAGGAAACGTTTGAAGCATTAGAATATGGAAATCGCTGGGGTAAAGTTTACTTTGGTGGATTAAACCTTGCTGGTCAAGGTGGACTTGAAGCAGATGTATTATCTGGAATTGGATTACAAGCACAGAATTCCTTACATTATTTTCAAATGGAAAATGATGGTCCAAGAAAAGGTTGGACTCTTCAAAGAAATCCTGGTGTATGGGAAGTCAAATGTGGTGATAATGTAAAAGAAGGTGAAATAGGTGCTTATATTCAAGTTGAAAATGGAGACTTGGTTTTAAAAGCACCTAATGGTAGAATACGTCTTCAGGCAGTTGATATTGACCTGAGAGCAGATGGATACAATCAAAAGACTGGTGTTATTAATATTGATGCAAATGCCGAAGTCAGTATTAGAACTGATAAATTTAAAGTTACTTCCGAAAATGGAATTAGTCTTTTTAGTCCTCAGGCAATAGATATTGTTACCAATACTGCTATGAACTTAGCAGGAAATTTCGTTGGTGGTTTTACATCAGCAGCAGCACAACTTGGAGCAAAAGCACTCCCAGTAACATCTCAAGTATTTGAAACAGTAAATCGATTCGTATAAAACTATGTCTTTTCAATTTGATACACTTCACATTTCTCACCAATTAACTACTGGTATTGGTTATCCTGAGTGTTTAGGATTTGATAGAAAAATAATTAGAGGTTCTGTTTATTTGGATGGACCGACGATTATTGGCGATGAGAATGCATTTAAAACTGTAGAAGCATCTTTAATGATTGGTCCTTGTAATAACACGGACTCTCCAATTCCTACAACATCATGTTTTGAAGAAAAATTAGGAATCTGTAGGAAGAGTATCGTAGGTCCATATTCATTAGTAGTAAAAGCAGGCCCTCATGTTACAAGAGATGTAGCATGTTCTGCAGATGGTGCAGGTCCAGGAGATGTTACAACAACTCCATCGGATCAATCCGCACTATTCGTTGGAGATGTTGATATTGTTGGATTTGCTAAAGTCAAGGCAGATATAGATGCTGAAGGACAAGTATACTCTAATTGCAGAAGACATAGATTAAGTGCTAAAAAGAACTTTGATATCCCTCACCCATCAAAAGAAGGATGGAGACTAACTCACGCATGTGTAGAAGGTCCCGAAGCAGCAGTTTATGTGAGGGGAAGAGTTAAGAATCAAACTGAGATTCATCTTCCCGAATACTGGACTAAACTAGTGAATCCAGATACAATTACAGTATCTTTAACTCCAATTGGTTCTCATCAAGATGTAATTATCAAGAGAATAGGAGATAATAAAATCTATCTACAATCTAAAGGTGGTATGCCGATAGATTGTTTCTATCATGTCTTTGGAGAAAGAATTGATACTGAAAAACTAATTCCAGAATATCAAGGAACTATTGAAGATTATCCTGGCGATAATACTCAAAGGTCTATTGCTGGATATGATTACGATACAAAGGAGTGAATAGATGACTAAAGCACAAATCTATACTGAATTAGAAGACCCACAGGACATTGAAGATTTTGAAACTACAAATCTTATTGCTACTGGAATAACAACACTGGGAGTGGGAACAACATCATCTCCAGGAAACTCTCAACTTTCTTTTGAACTTCTAAGTAATACAAGTTTAAGAATTAAGGTTCGTGGTACCGATGGGGTAGTTCGTGTAGGAATCGTAACACTCTCTTGACGAAGCACCAGCACCGTGCTATGATACGTGGGTAATCAAACAAGACCCAATGCAAGAAGAATACCTCTCACGGTGCGTGGTGGACCCCATCAAGCGGACAGTGTACCTTTATTCAAATCAAGGTGATGAGAAAGAAGTGGTCTGTGAGACCGTTGATGAGTTTATGAATGTACTGGAGTTCGTGCGTGCTACAGTGAGTGAGGATGTTCTCTCATACGCAAATCCACTTTAAGTTCCATTTTCAGTCGAAAAAAACTCCGGTAAAAATTCCCACACGATACTTTTTCAAATGAATCCTTTTAAAATTTCATATAAGAACCTTAAAGAGGAACCAGTTAAAACAACACCAGAAAATGTAAAGGAAGCAAATGAAAACTTATTTCATGCTAGGTGGAATCTACCACAAGCAGCAAAGCACTGTGGTATGAGTGAAAAGGAAATGCGTCTTACTTTCTTTGAATATGTAAAGTATCACCCTCCAGTTTATAAAAATAAATAAACCAAATGGGACTGATTCTATGAAATATAGAATTGATGCTAGATATGTCTGGTACAATAGAGGTTCAATTATTGTCCTCATGTACTTCATAAATTCAGTTCCTTTTACTTTTGATGAGTTGCCTGATGAATCTATATTCGATATGGAACTCATTGAACTAGCAGACAACGAAAGACGTTTTGAACCAGAAGACTTATATCAATCCTCATATTATTTGATTTTAGAGGAAGCACATCCTTTATTGTATGATGTTGAACTGGAAAATCCAGAAATGTTGCCTGCTGATTGAATTTGCTGGTGTAACTCAATTGGTAGAGTAATTCTTTTGTAAAGAATAAGTTGCAGGATCGTGCCCTGTCACCAGCTTAACTAAATAATAATACCTGAATGACGGCAATCTTCAGGAGGAGGGTGAAAGTCCCTCCTTTTTATTATAAATAATAGTGCCGTCATTTAGAGTAGAACTATGCCAAATTGGTCAGAGGAAGGATTTCAGCGTATATTAGATGCTGCAAATAGAGGCAGAATAAAACAACAAGAAAAAGTTAAAAAACTTAAGGAAGAATATTATAAAAATCCAAAGTTATGTTTAAGTTGCAATAACGCAATACCATACAATAAAAAAACAGAAAATAAATTTTGTAGCAAAAAGTGTGCAGACGTATTTAATGCTGCAAAAAGAGTAAAGATAAAAAAATGTTTAGTATGTGATAATCAACTTAAAAAGGGAGCATCAAAATATTGCTCATTAACTTGCCAAAAAACTTATCATTTTAACCAAAGATTGTCTGACTGGGTTAATGGAGACACTACAACAAAATCAAGAAACTTTTTTAGAAGATACTTAACAGAAACTTACGGATATAAGTGCTCTTGCTGCAATATAAGTGAATGGAATGGAAAATCAATTGTTTTGGAAATAGACCATATAGATGGAAACTCTGATAATAATAGACCAGAAAATTTAAGATTTATTTGTCCTAATTGCCATTCACAAACTGATACATACAAAGCAAGAAATATGGGTAATGGAAGACATTATAGGAGAGAACGATACGCCAATAGACAAAGTTACTAAATTATGATAGGATAATCAAAGAGATAAATCTCCAAATGTCGCTAATTTCACAACGAGATAGAAAACTTGCTATCGAAGCATTAGAGCATTATCGTAATGATACTCTAATGAAAGTACAAGCATGTAAAGAACTTAAAGAAGTATACCAAGATTTAGAAGATGTTAAAGTCAATGATGCTTTTATGATGGAACTTAATGCTCTTATAAATTGGATTAAACTGGAGTATACTAAGAATGAAAATTAATTTATGGTGGTGCGAATCTATGAATCAATGGCGGTGGACTCTTACAGATGACCATAGACCGATTATTAAACAAGAATCAGGTCAACGACCAGACCTCCGCGATGCTATGAATGACGTAGCAAATACTGTAGAATATATGCTGAAATCCTCACAAGAATGAGTAAAACTGTGGGCAGCAACTGTAGGTCTTGGCGGAAATGTAGTTGCATAAGTCCCACTTATATGGTATAATAAATAGATTATAGTCTCGCCAAGACCTACAATGAAAGAATACTATACTTACGCATACCTGCGTGAAGATGGAACACCTTACTATATTGGTAAGGGTAAAGGTAAAAGAGTTTATGCTAAAAGAAAAAGAACTAAACTACCAAAAGATAAATCGAGAATAATCTTCCTAAAACAAAATCTAACTGAAGAAGAAGCATTTAGACACGAAATCTACATGATTGCTGTCTTTGGTAGAAAAGACTTAGGAACTGGTATTCTCCATAACAGAACTAATGGTGGAGAAGGAACTTCAGGTTCTCCAAGAGTTATTAGTGACGAGCACAAAGAAAAATTAAGAAATATTGCAAAAGGAAGAATATTCAGTGAAGAAACTAGAAAAAAATTAAGTAAAAAACTTAAAAACAGGAAATTTTCTAATGAAACAAAGAAAAAAATGCGTGATAGTAAAATAGGAATTAAAATAAGTCAAGAGCATAAAAACAATATATCAAAATCACATAAAAATAGAAACAATGAAATCTATAGAAAATATATTTACACGTTCATTTCCCCAGATGGTAAGATATCAAGTACAACTAAAATAACAGATTTTTGCAAAGAAAATGGTCTTACATATCAAAAAGTTATTGATGTTTCAAAGGGGATGTACAAACAACATAAGGGATGGAAAGTCAGTAGAAAGTTAAAAGATGTTAGCAAATGAGTACAAATACTCAATATTATGAAAGTTCAATACTACATAGATAGGGTTAACAAAGAAGAACTTAAAGAACTTCTTTATACTCATCACTATCTTAAGGACGAATCAAAGGATTTCAAATCAGGTTGGAACTATGGACTTTTCAAACGCA
>JACCED010902461.1_pt1 | contig 29510 bp, 52 predicted proteins | sample 7455021 | NCBI WGS metagenome assembly JACCED01 (sample SAMN15323456, study PRJNA562643) | freshwater metagenome | isolation source: river surface water | place: USA:Blue River Watershed | collected 2017-08-19 | reverse complement strand
AGAGACTAGTAAAACTTAATCTCACAAGCATCTGTTGAGCAGTAAGCCTCGCCAGCAGCCTCAAGATTTTCTACACCATCATAAATAGCAGACCAGTCAATCTTACCAATCTTTCCTACGTATGAGTTATATTCTTCTCTTGATATTTCTGTATAAGGTTGCTGAGGATATGTCTTATTTCCCATTGGAAGAAATGAAACAGCCTTTAGTTGTCCTTCGTACATGTTTAGTGCTGGAGCAACAAATTTCTTCTCTTCATCCTTATCAAATGAAAGGGTTACAGAAACACCATTATCTGACCAGTACTTCTGAGCAGTTGCTGCCAAACCAATCTTTTCAAATAGGCTAACCTGCTTCTCAGAACGCTTGTGTCCTGATGCCACTGGGAAGTAAACTACTGAGGTATTTGCTGATACTAAATCGTCTTCAATCTTATACCCCGCTGCTTTAAACAAATGAAGCATTGGATCAGTATTACCAAAACGAATAGCACGAAGATAGAATTCTCCACCAGGTCCCCAGTGAACTCCAGGGGTAGCACCAGAAAGAAGTGACACTGATCCTGATGGCTTAACTGTTGTTACACGAACTGACTCACGAACACAGAGCCATTCTGAGTACTGATGATCATACTTGCGAATTGTATTATATCCTTCATCCATCCATTCACGAGTTGTTGGAAGACCGTGCTCATCAGCAAATGCAGCGATGCCTGTAAGAGATGTTCCAATACGACGGTTTCTCTGCATGATACCGTTTGTCTGCTGCCAGTGTGTTGGCATAAGAGTTACAGTCTTTCCATAGAGGTATGCAAACTTCAATGTCTTGAGGAAGTCTTCCTTAGATTCATGACGATTTAGGTGCACCTCCACAAGGGTACATAACTCATAACTTTCCAGTGGTTGCTCCGCACAAGGATTAAAGCCCATAATGCGAGTATCCTTATAATCAGGAGCATCCGCAAGGCGGCCATAATTACGAGCAACATCAAGCCAGATAAAACCTGGCTCTCCATTGTCTGCAATTAAATCTACATAGTCTTCATACTTTGTTCCAACTTCAGCAGCAATTGAGTTATTACTCATCCATGCCCAACCTGGTTTTTCTGGATCGTATGAATTTCTTTCTGGAAATACTTCTGGATTCTTAAGATTAATAAATCCGTCATCTTCTGGTGTTCCAAGTGCAAGGGTAGCAGAACGACGAACGTTTCCTGAAACTACACATGTGCCAATAAGATTTACCATATCCACAATTGCACGGCTATCAAGGGCTTCACCTGCTCTAGAACCAATTACATTACGGATACGTGTATGGAGATCAATAAGTGGTGCTGGACCGCTTGCAACGCCTCCAAAGCCCTTAATAGGGGCACCTAGGGGACGTATAAGATCATACTTAAATTCCTGAATTGGCTGATTCTGCCGTAAAAATGAATTAATTAAAAGACGTACAGATTCTACCCATCCTTCACGGGTATCTGGGATTTCATAAACTGATGCTGGTTCAGTAGGAGCATAAATAGACATTTGTTTGTCTTGCCCAAGTGTGTCAAACCCTACACCAATTCCCAACATTAATGCATCCATTACCCATGCAAAAAGAGCACCTGGATCATTACGGTCAATGTCACGGGTAGAAACCATTGCACAGTTTTGTAGTGAAGCAGAGTTTCGCTTCTCCATAGTCATAGGTGTACCAAATGCCCATAAACCACGACCTGGTGGTGTCCACTTTAGTTCAAACATTCTTTGAAAGGCTTCCTGAGCAGATTTCTGGGCTTTATTATCATTCCACGGAAGACGGTTATCTTTAGCATGGTTCTTCTGTACTGAGTACATGCCCTCAATTACACGACGGCAAACCTCATGCCAACGTTCCTTTTTCCCATCTTCTTTAACACGAGAATATGTACGAATAAATGTAATTTCTCCTAGTGAGTTAGATCCTGCATCTGAGAATCCAAATGGGCTTGGGGTGTTATTATATTTATTTACAAATTCATCTGATAGACGAAATGAGAATACGGTTTCTGACATTTATATACCTTTCAAAGTAAAATTAGATGAGTACTTCGTAATTTGCGAAGTAGTCTTAAGTATATCACAATTTGTAAAAGAAAAACACGCTCAATAAGAGCGTGTTAATCTATACTTGAGAGTTAGTACTCTCTTGTTTTTAAAGTACTATTAGTATACACCCATAACTATTTCAACTGCTGTAGGTCCTGCTTCTGGAAGTCCAACAACTGTTGCTCCAGAAAGATCTACTGTTCCGCTAAATGTTGGATTAGCAAGTGGGGCCTTTGCATCAATCTGAGTTTGGATTGATGAAGTCACACCATCAAGGTATCCAATTTCAGTATCAGAAACACCTGAAACAGTTCCCTGCTTTGCATCTAACTGTGTCTGTATTGCTGATGTAACACCATTGAGATATCCAATTTCAGTATTAGAAACATCTCCTACTGTTATAGAAGATGCTGAAAGTGCAGCAACTGCTAAATCGTCAAGAGATCCTTCTGTAAAATCTACTGTTGTTGCTGGTTCTGTTGTTACTCCCTTGAAGAGTTTCCAAGTGCCAGCAGAAGTATCTTTCACAAGTCCCGCATGCTTTGCAGTACCATCGTTATATCCAACTACAAGACCAAGGTCTACTGTATTGGCTGGATTTTGGTGTGCAATTTGTACAAGGTTATCTTCAATCGTAATGGATGTTGCGCTTGCTGCAAAGTTGGTTCCGTTTACAGTAAAATCACCATCTACAACAAGATCATCAGTTGTTACTGTTCCTGTAAATGTTGGGCTTGCAAGAGCAGCCTTTGCATCTAATTGTGTTTGAATTCCAGAAGTTACACCATTCAAGTATCCAATCTCTGTATCAGAAACATCTGCTACACGAGCCTGAATAGTTGCTGTATCTACAGAAATTGCTCCAGTTGAATCTGTATATGTAAGACCAGTTCCTACTGCATTTCCAACAGCATCCTGTGCTCTTTCATCTGTAAAATACTTGTTAGTAGAACCTTCTGTAAGGTTGTCTGTTGTTGAGTCTGCCACTCCATTTTCAGCAGATATTGTGAGACCATTTTTATCACCTGTAATTGTGATATTTGTCTTAGTTGCATTTGTAAGAAGTTCTGCTGCAAATGTCTTAGTTGCTAGTTCTGCTGTGTCTGTAATACCATGAACAGATGTTGTGTCTGAAGCGTGGTTAGAAAGATTTGTTGCTACTGTTGTCATGAATGCTGGATCGTCTCCGATTGCAGCAGCAAGTTCATTTAGTGTGTCAAGAAGCGCTGGAGCACCATCAATAATGTCTGCTAGTTCACCTGCGTCTACGAAATATGTAAGGTCAGCCCAGTGATTTGTTCCATCACCAATCTTGAACTTGTTTGTGTCTGATTCATATCCAATTTCTGCTATATTGAGAATTGGGTTTGCAGAGGTCCACTGTGCTGCAGTTCCTCTGCGCTGTTGCATTCTTGTTGCCATTTTATCTCCTAGTTATAATAGTGTAATAAATAATTAGTTGTAATTATCTATTGCAGTTCCGCCATCCCAGACCTCGGCCCAGGTGGTTGTATTATAATAACCAGAGTCTATTAGTGCACCTGCTTGATTATAATATCCAGCATCTTGGAAGATGCTGACAATTAATCCAGATCCATCAATTGATGTATCGTGAATGTGATCTTGTAAGAATTCAGCGTCTGCCAATGTTGCCATTGTTACCCAGTTTGGGTTACTGTAAATATTTAAACGTCCAAGACCAGTATCAAACCAAAAAACTCCATTGGTTGGACTTGCTGGTGGGACTGTATCAAATACTACAGATACTAGGCCACCAAGAAGTTCATCTACGTATGTCTTAGTAGTAGCATGTGTTCCTAGTGTAGGAGTTGCTACTGTTACTGTACCGCCAAAAGATCCACCAAGGGCAACGTTTAACCCATTCTTTACTTTAAAATCTTTGTCTGTCGTTGCCACTTGGTTTCTCCCTTAAGTTGATTATGCTAGTAGTGTTCCAACAACATTAACTGTTGAGTTATTGTTGATTGTTGTTACACGAAGTCTTACATCTGTACCGCTTACATCTGCAGATACTGTCATTGCTGAACCATTAGTTCCAACAATTGCATATTCTGTGATTGCGATATTATCTGAAGTATCAAGAGTTAAAAGAACTTCTGAAACTTCTGTATGTGAACCATATGCAGTCTTAACTAGGAATTTCGCTGAACGATATTCTGCTTTTGCGAATGCATATGCTGTTACAGTTGACGCTGTTGCAACTAAACCAGTTGTTGCTGCTACCTGCTTAGCAAGTGAGTTAACCTCAACTGCAGTAAAGTTTGGAACAACTGCTTCAAGGGCATCTACTGCACGAACATCTGTAAAGTACTTGTTTGTTGTACCCTCATCAAGATCGTCAGTTGTAGAATCTGCTACACCATTTTCTGCGGTGATGGTAAGATTATTGCTTCCATCTGCAGTAATTTGAATGTTTGTTTTTGTAGCATTTGTTAGAAGTGCTGCAGCCTCTGCCTTTGCACGAGCATCAGTGTAGTAAAGATTTGTTGATCCTTCTGATACATCGTCTGTGTCAACAGATGCATTGATGTAGTCATCAACTCTTTGATCTGTATAGTAAAGGTTTGTTCCTTCAGCAATATCTGATGTTGTAAGGTTATCAACTGTTGTGCTTAGTGATGAGATTTCTCCATCAACATAAGCCTTAGTTGCAGCATCTTGATTGTTTACAGGCTCTTCAAGGTTTGCAATGGTATATGTATTTGCAGCATCAATATTTGCGCTGAGAACTGTACCAGAACCAAGAGTTTTATTTGTAAGAGTCTGTGTATCAGATGTTCCTACGACATTTCCAGTTACGCCGTGTACATTGTCAGTTAGATCAATATGTGCATCTAGTTCTCCATCAACATATGTTCTTGTTGCTGTAATTGTTTCATCAATTGAGAACTCTGTACCGTTAAGTGTTAAACCGTTTCCAGCAGTAAATGTACCTGCACCAGAGAACTGAGTAAACGATAGTGCGTCTGTCCCAATTGTTGCTGGTCTAAGAGTTTGTACCCAACCTGTATTTGCATATGTACCAGAAGTTACAAAGATAAAGTCTCCGCTGTCTACTTCTGTTGCTGTATCAAAGTCTGTTGCACGAAGTGCTTGACCTGAAGCCTGAACTACGTAAATACCGTTTTCTGCAGCGTTTGTCTGATCCTTTACAAGAACACGGTCTCCAGTAGCAAGTGTTACGCCACCAGCAGTGTCTCCGTTTTCAAGACCATTTGCAATTGAGATGTTTCCCTGTATTGCAACTCTTGCTGCTTCGTGAATATGAAGTCCTTCAGAAACTGCATCAACATAGGCTTTGGTTGCAGCATCTGTGCTGTTTTGTGGGGCACCAAGGTTTGTAATCTGGAATCCACCTGCAGCAAGATCTCCGCCAAGAGTCTTATTAGAAATTGTCTGTGTATCTGTTGTTCCTACAACATCTCCAGTAACTCCGTGAATTCCAGAAGAAGCATTATGTGTGCTTATTGCGTTTGTAAGATCTGTCTCAGTTGCAACAATTGAATCATCAATTCTAATTGCTCCGCCAGAAATTTCAAGACCATTTCCTAGATGTGCTGAAAATTCACCAGTGTTGGAGTCATAGTTAAGTCCATCTCCAGCAGATACTGCACCACGAGCAAGCGAATCTGAGAAATACTTGTTTGTAGTACCTTCTTCAATATCATCTGTATCAAGTGCATCTACAATACCCTGTGCTGTACCAGTTGTATCATACGCTGATGCTGTTGCATCAAGTGCACGTTGGTTTGTGAAGTACTGGTTTGTAGCACCTTCTTCAATGTCGTCTGTGTCAAGTGCATTAATTGCTGAAGTAATGTCGCCATCTCTTGCAATATCTGAACCTGATGCAATTGTAAGTTCTCCACCAGTTACTGTGAAGTCTGCTGCATCAACAGATGTAATAAGTGTTTCTCCACCAATGAGGTTAAGAATATAAGCATCACCATCTGTTTCTGTAAGTATGGTGTGCCCATTAATAGTACCTGATGTGCCTTCAACAATCAGGCCATTTTTGATTTTAAAGTCTTTGTTGACTGTTGCCATTTTTTATCTCCTTGTTGGTTATGCCTTAAGACCAATACGAGCAAATCGTACGGTAATAGGCGTAATTCCCACTACTGGCGTAACAGTTAAATTAACTGTGTCCGCCACCCTAGAGACGCTAATGGTGCCAATATTCCCATCATTGTCAATTGTTCCATATTCGCTGACAGAAACATCTTCTCCGTCAACTAAAATTGTTAGTTCTGTTGCATAGAACTTATTGTCGCCATTTGAGGTCTTTTTGATTGAGACCATATACTTAACTAGTCGCCAGACAGTTGCATCAAAATTGTCAACAACAGTTGGGTTTTCAATACCCGAAATAGTGTTTTCATTATTACCAGTTGTTCCAAGATCTGTTGCTTGGGCAGCGGTGCTGTCAATAAGATCTTCGTAATCTGTCTGTGTAGGACGATCACCTGTTTGAAACTTGGTCTTGACTGTGCTTAGTGGTAGTTTTGACATAATGCAATTATATCACAATTATTTTAAAGTATATAGTTAGAAAACCCAATAACCTGCAAAGGAATAGCAGGAATCGTCTGTGACAAAGAAGGTATTTGTATAGGCGTAAATCTAATTCTAAACGGTAGAATTGAATTGATTGATACCCCACGACTTGGCTCATCAATAGTTATATTAGGAAATCTAACCTGCTCAACTATCTTTGTAAATACTGGCTGGTTGTTATTTATAACAACTGTAGCCATTAGTTGGTTACATCCTCAAGGAGAATAATTTTTCCTTGAGCAACTGTCCAAACCAAAGTATTCTGTGGCAGACTTAACTCAATATCAAAAATATCATTTGTCTGCAAATCAGATGTTTGATCTGCTGTAAGGTTTACCTTAAACTCTCCAGGCTCATCTTGTGAGTCTTGTTCTGGATTAATATAGAAAATCAATGTAGCATCATCTGTAATCTGTCCAGGAGTTACTGGTGCATCTGGTCTCTTAAACTCTACCTTAATTGTCCAGTCTGGAATATTTAGTGGTTGCTTAGCATCGTCTGTTAGATATACTCTAAAAGATGCTGTATCGCCTTTTACAATTGTCCAGTTGACATACGGTGGCTTTTCACCAATATCGTATGTAGATGCGCCTTGACCTCTATAAGTTGCCATTATGATAAACCTGCTTTCAATGCTCCCCAAGTTCCGTTACCCTTTGGTTGCCCTACAAGGATAATACCGCTTGATGCGTTTTTCTTTAAAACTACCGCCACTGCTCCAGAGCCTGTTACAGGCTGCGTTGCTGTCAAACCTCCACCATTGGCAACATATAGTTTATTACCAACGGTATAAGAGTTTGTATTAATATTTGAAAATACTCCAGACAACAGAACAATTCCGTCTGCGCTATTTGAGATTGCAGTTGTTGCTAATCCAATTACTGGAAATGTTGTTAGATCATCAGAGTCACACTTTGCTACTGCAGGCTTAGATGTTCCATACCCTGAAATATACACAGGGTCACCTTTAGCAATAGAAGATCCACTGCTATTTGTTACTTCAAGCGTATGATAAGCAGGACCAATAGTTCCTAGCAATGATTCAATAGTTTCAGCCAATGACTGAATATCCTCGTGAACATTAACTGGATCACTGGATAGCGGATAAGGGATATCGTAGTTTGCTGTTGAACCTGTAGCCATAGTATTTACCATTATACCACTTCATACTTATGGTTTTATAACAATTTAATAAAAATGTTAAAAACTGGACTTTTGGGGGAAAAACATGTTATACTTGGTAGTAACACCAGACAACTGGTGCTTTTGTTTCTAGGAGGTTTATTTGATGAGAAGAGACAAGATGGCTTGGATTGGAATCCTATCGTTGGTTGGAGTACTTGCACCTGTAAGTAATTCTGCCAATGCTGTAACAAATACAACTGAAAATAATTTATTGAGTAATACGTCCTTGACTACCCCTGCCGACCCTAAGTCGGCTTTTTTGGTTTCTAAGCCAAAGAAAGTGATTATCTTGGAAAAGTATATGAATGCAACTACTTTAACAGACTATGACTTGATTCAATTATTGAAGGCTGTAGGTTTTACTGGAAAAGGTCTAAAGACTGCTTGGGCTGTAGCCAAGGCAGAGTCAAACGGAAGACCTTTTGCCTTTAACGGAAATGCTAAGACTGGAGACAGTTCTTACGGGGTATTCCAAATAAATATGATCGGGGATCTAGGACCTGATCGTAGAGATAAGTTTGACCTAGATGCTAATGCTGAGTTGTTTAGCCCTGTCAAGAATGCAGAGATTGTATTTCATATGACTCAGGGTGGAACAAACTGGAAGTCTTGGAAACATGCCAAGCCTGTTCAGTATCAAAGATGGCTAAAAAAGTTCCCTAGCCAATACAATTAAATATAAAAAAATAACCCCTGCCTTAATTGGTAGGGGTATTTTTTTTGATACTTACTTATGATATACTGATTTTATGAGCAAAGTTATAAAATTTGGTGCTAAAGACGAAACATTAGAATACCCAAAACCAGCATCTAGATTTATACCAGACTGGTACAGAAGATCAGAAAAGTTTGTAGGAGGAAAACCATCTCTTGATACATCTACTTCTCCTAATGGACGTGTAACAATAAAATCTTGTTCTCCATTTTTAGATTCTCTTACATCAGGATATATGATTGAACTTTGGCAAGATGTTGAAGTAAAGATATTAGACGAAAAACCTTACATATACTGGGGTTCGCAGCCAGAGGTTGCTAGTGAGAGAGATATGATTGCTTTACAAAATATGCCAATTGGGAAAGAGTATTACGAAATAAACTATGCCTGGTCTCAGCCATTTAATATCAAACTTCCAACTGGATATAGTTTTTTAATGACACACCCACTTAATCACTTTGATCTACCTTTTACTACCTTTAGTGGAATTGTAGATGCAGACACAGTTGTAACTAATGGAAACATACCGTTTTTACTAAAAAAGGGATTTGAGGGAATTATTCCACAGGGAACACCCATTGCTCAGATAATACCATTTAAAAGAGATGACTGGGAAAGCAAAGTAGATAACTCTATTGTTGCTGAAGCAGATAAACTTGTAGCAAAACTTAGAAGAGTTACATCTGGTTACTATAAAAACAATATATGGAAAAACAAAAAATATAGATAGTTTTTATTATTTACTTTTTATATTTTGCATTCAAAGTAAATTTAGGGTTTTTCTCTGTTACTTCAATTACGGTTTTTCCTGGATTGTCTGACTGTGCCTCTTCCAAGGACTCTGCTAACCAGCAATCTACAACTACATCGTTTGAGTCAATAATAGCAAACATCTTATTATTGCCTTTTTTAATATATCTAATTTTTGACATACTTAACAGTATAGCAGAGTAGTTAAATGTTTATTGTTTAAACACCATAGAGTACATAAACTACGCCCTGTCTTCCAGAGCCGCTGTATGTATTGGCCCAACCATGGCCACCGCCACCAGAGCCATATCCAGTACCACTACCTCCACCAGAGCCACCAGTACCAATTCCTGAACCAGCACCAGAAGCGTTTACGCCTGCACCGCCACCAGTTGTACCGCTTTTAACAAATGTATATGTTGGGGCACTACTTGCTACTCCTCCAGAACCGCCACCGTTATAGGCACCACCTGTATTATTAGATCCATTGCCACCTGCGCCACCACCAGGGGTACCACCGCCACCTCCACCGCCACCACCTGTATTCCAAGAACCTCCGCCTGCTCCACCGCCATTTGCTGTAAGATTTCCTAAAGATGATGCTCCCCCAGCATTACCCTGTATTGCGCTTGATGATCCATCAAAAGTTCCGCCATTTCCACCAGCACCAATTACAATGTTTTGATTTCCAGTTAGGTAAACTATTCCTGAAGCAACTCCACCTGATCCACCACTTCCAGGACCTCTTGCGTTAGCCCAAGATGGCCCACCTCCACCTCCACCGCCAACTACAACAACGTATGCTCTTCCAGTTCTAGTATAGGGAGACTGAGAGGTTGTTATTGTATCAAGTGTTCCACTTGCTTCATAAGTTAATGGGTTTCCTGTCAATTGAATGTTTATAACAATATTTGTTCCAGTGTTTGTCCAATAAGTAATTCTTGTTGCTTCAGTTGCAAGACTAACAGACACAGTTCCTGAAACAGTAGTTGCAGTTGTTATTGCTGCTGATCCTGACCAAAATGTTACTTCTACGTTTGTTGTGCTTACACAACTAATTGTATACGTTCCAGGTGTTAGGGTTGCACTTGCTCCATACATAGTGTTGGATGCTGCTGCAACAATGGTTTGGGCAATATTGCTTGCTGAAGAGCCTGACGCTGCTGCTGGAAAAACATTTAAAGCCATTTAGTTCTCCTTATAATATAACATTATTATACACTATTTTTAAAAAAAATACCCCAAACCATATAGGATGGGGTATCTTTATTTGATTAAACTATGCTATTTCTACACCTGAGATGTGGAAATTAACTGATGTTGCAGAAGCAGATCCAGCAATAATCTTAGTGGTTGCAAGAACCTGCTTAAGATCAAAAAACGCTGATGAGTTTGCTGCAAGTGAAGCACCTGATATTACTGCTACACCATCAAGTGTAAGAGTAAATGTTTGTGCAGATCCTGAAGTATTTGCAACTACTATATTAGTAACAACTGCAGTTGTGCTAGATGGTACTGTATATAGTGTTGTTGATGATGTTGCTGCTGCTGTTCTAGCAAGCACCTTTGATGTTGTTGTAGCCATTTATTTCTACCTTTTTCTACTAGTTGTGTCCCCGCTTTTATCGTGGATCACTTATAGTGTAATTATACACTATTTTATTTTTTTATCATACTTTTCATACAAAGTCCAAGTTTTTGTAATTTCTTCAACAATAGAGTTAGGGTTGTCTATAATTGCTTCTTCTAATGTATCTGCAAACCAAAAATCACAAACAATATTGTTTTTAACAACAATAAAACATTTAATAGGTTTTTCTTTTAGTAAAAGATCCATACTCTACCTTGCCCACCGACACCACCAGCGCCAGCGCCTGGGTTTTGATATTGAGCAGATCCTCCGCCTCCGCCACCGCCACCTGGAGCATTACCTGGGCTTCCTGCGCTTTTTGTAGAACCTCCAGCACCGCCATTACCAGTAAAAGGACTTCCAGTTCCTCCACTAGTTGCTGCTGTGTTATAAGCCCATGTCCATCCTCCGCCTCCGCCACCGCCACCTGCAGCAGGAAATTCTAAAGAACCTCCAGCAGATTTTCCAACATTTCCAGTCTGGTTGATAGCCCCACTATCACCACCACTTCCATTTCCTCCAGCACTTCCTTGTGGAACAGCCGTAGATCCTGTATAGGTAGCATTTGCTAGTGAGTTTGACCCACCAATTGCTTTAAGTGTTGCTACTGAAGAATCTCCACCAACTCCACCACCAGAAGCACCGCCTGCTCCTACTATAACTGCAAGATTTGCTGATTCAGATGCAATAGGACCCATCTTTAATGCTGCGCCTGCGCCGCCAGATCCACCATATCCAGAATTGTTTGCGTTAGGTGATCCAGGACTTCCACCCTGTCCTCCACCAATTGCCATTGCATATCCTACAAAACCACCTGAGTTATTAGTAGTTATTGTTTGACTACTGTTAACTGTATGTCGTAAAACAGGTATTGAAGATGCTCCTGCTGTTGGAAAGACTGAGTATCCCATTTAAATTATTCTTCTACTGGAAGATCAAATGATACCCAGGAAGTTGTTGCTTCATCCCAGTTATAGCCCTTACCTTCTTCAGTTGGCATAGGTGTTGGTGCTTCCCACATCTTTGATTCATAGTTATAAATCCATGAAGCATATGGTGAAGGAATGATATATGCGTTTGCTGTATTATCCCAAAACCAATTTACACCAAGAGGGTTTTCATCGGTGTATTCAAGGACTGTTAGCCCTGTAAGTTCTTCTGCAATCTCTTTTGAGTCTGCAACGATTGCATTAATAACTACTCCGTTATCAATTACTGCATAATTTGCCATTATTTACTCCTTGTTTAGTAATGATAGGTTAAACTATCTATTGGTAATTATATCACGTTATAAAAACATTTAATAAATAAGTGTAACTGAACCAGATGTTCCAGCAGTTAGATGATTTCCACCTATTCCCTGCGATCCATTGAATCCAGTAAAATCTATGGCTGTCTTTGTTCTCTGTGATGTTCCAGGTGTTCCATGTTGATCGTAAGGTCCTCCATTGCCACCTAGACCACCAGTAGCAATTAGAACTGAGTACTCCGTTGATCCTCCAGTTCCTCCGCCACCACCTGCGTTCCATTGGTTATTACCATTAAAACCTGCAATACCACCAGCACCTACTGTAGCAACTGTAGCAGCAGGGACATATCCAAAAACAAGTCCTCCTCTGCCTCCTGCACCACCAACATACCCATTAACGGCGTTACCACCGCCACCGCCACCGCCTCCGCCTACAACTACTGCATAAACCATTCCTGTATCAGCAGGGATAGAAACATTTGATGATGAAGTGTTTAGCGTATGCTTGATTGATGGGGATGATCCGCCACCTAATACTTCTGGAAAAATCGAGAATCCCATAAAACTCCTTTATGTCGACTAGCCCATTATATCATTATTTATATTCTTTGTTTACCCTAAACATGGTCTTATATCTGTCAAAAAATTTAGTCTGAAGTTTTCTTGTAATATTATTCTGATCTTCTATATCGGAATCATTTCCTATTTTCATTTCCCATGGATCTCTTTTAAATGGTATGACCTGTGCAATTGGAGTTCCTTTTGGAATAATTCCCTGAAATTCTGGGTCATTTATAACAAATGGGAAATTAACCGTAGCAAAGTATTCATCAGTATCTACTACGCCTGGAAGAATTGTGAAAGGTAGATCTTGATGCATTGGGTGAACAAAAAGTGTTGAATATCCTTTTGGGGTTTTAATAGACCAATGATTTATCCACTTTGGGTAAGCATGAGGTTTCTTTAATGGATGTGTTGGTGCCTGTATAATTGGGTGAAACTGTACTAAGTCTAAAGCAGACCACTCAAAATATTGTTGATCATCTTTAATTGATACATAAACATCTGCAGGTAGAACAATCATATATCCTAGATTTATTGCATCAAATACTGGCATACATCTTTTTATTGTAGCCTTTGTTCCACCATCACCATTTGGAACTTTGTCTCCACCGATATAAGACTCCATATTTTTATACCAATCTGGAATAAACTTAGAACATGGCTGTGGCATTTCTATATCTTTAAATCCTGAAACGTTTGTAAAAGTTATGTTCATCATAATTACAGTATATCAGGTAGCAATGTTTTATTCAACCAAAGACCAGTTTACTATCTCTTCATTCCAGTAATAGGGCTGACCATCATTTGGTGCTGGAATAGGTGGTTGCCACATAGCACTTTCGTCTAAAACCCAAGAGGCGTGTGGCTGTGGTGGTATAAATCTATCATTTTCTTCGTCCCAAGTGTGACCAATACCTGCAAAATTTTTACGGAATCCGTTAGTTTTAGCATTATAGGATGTTTTAATCCATCTACCACCTAGTTTTTCAACAAACCAGGAATAACCCTCATCCTCTAGATTATTGTCGCCAACTGCAACCTGAATTACAATATTATTTTCATCTACCTGTGCCCAATGACTCATGATGCATCACCTTTCAGATATTTAACTACTACAAAACCACTTCCACCTAAACCAGGTGCATAACCAGTTCCTGCCCAACCAGTGCCTCCACCTCCAGAACCTGAACTAATTTCTCCATTAATACCTTGTCCTTGAATACTATTGTTTAAAGGATCTCCACCTTGGCCACCAGCACCTCCACCACCAGTACCACCAGTACCACCAGGCTTCATGTTAGTATTGGAATATCCTCCACCTCCACCACCACCTGCGTATCTTCTTAATGTTCCACCATTGATTGCAGCGATATAAAGAATTGACCCTGCTCCACCAGAAGTTCCATCTCCAATTGTTCCAGTTCCCATATCTGTTCCTGGATTAGCAAAATTTGCGTTAGAACCTCCACCGCCTCCTCCTGCTCCACCGCCACCGTTATTAGTATTTCCACCACGAAAACCTTCTGCTGGACTATATCCAGGTGCATTTCCAGCACCTCCAGAAACTAGCCCTCCTGTCCAAGCACCTCCACCACCTGCTCCACCTATACCAGGTCCGTTTCCTTGTCCTGCACCTCGCCCACCACCACTTGCTTTAAATAAGTCAAACTGCGAAAATCCTCCATCTGAAAATGCACTACCACCAGCACCAACTACAATATCATGATTGCCAATAGATAAGGTAGTTGTAGTTGTTCTTACTCCACCGCCACCGCCACCACCTTGTGCACCACCTGGTCCTCCTCCACCAACAACGAATATTTCTGCATTGATTGGTAACTTAGAAACATTCAAAGTTCCACTAGCAGTAAAGAGTCTAAAAAAATGAGTAGAATCAGAATAAAGAGTTCCGCCAGTAAGAACTGAACCCTGTTTTCCTAGGAATCCATAACCTCTAGATCCGCCTATTGATTCAAGAATTGGCATAAGACCCTCCCCTTAAGCAAACTTTGTTTGTGATCCAAGAACAGTAAAAGTTGCAGATGCTGTCTTAATAATATTATATGTATACATATCTATGCTACTTGCATTTCCTGCAGTAGGAGCATTTCCACCCTGCCATTTTACAGTAATAGATGTTCCGTCAACTTGAAAAACGCTAGGGTAGTATGGAGTTGTGCCATTTGTATTTACCCAAACAATAGTAATAGATTCTCCAACAGACATTTTTGAATCCAATGTTACTGAAGAACTCCATCTTGCATTGATAGTATGATTTGCAGTAGCATTTGATGTGTAATATAGAATACCTGCAGTTTCTAAGTCAAAAGCAATAGTTCCAGTTGCAGCAGAAGCAACAATATTCCAAGATTCTTTTGGAGATCTTAAAGTTTTATTTGTAAGTGTTTCTGAGCCAGCAAGTGTAGAGAAATCAGCATCTGTAAGTGCTGTATTAAATTCAGAAATAGTTCCAGTAACTGTGTTTGATCCTAGAGCAATGCTTTTTCCGCTTAAAGTTACAGAGTTAGTTAATGTAACTGCTGGAGTTGCCCACTCAAGGCCTGTTGTTGTAGAAGAGTTAGCCGTAAGTACTCTTCCATTTGATCCAACAGAAAGAACAGATAAAGTATCATTTGCTGAGGCAGAAAGGAGATCTCCCTTTGCATTAAAACTACTTACTGCTATAGAACTACCACCAGACACTGCATCAATTTGGTCTTGAAGATCATTTAATGTATAAGCGATAGATGGGTTTACTAATTCTGCTGGATCTGTTTCTGCTGTGTCAAAAGTATATGATCCATAATGATATACACGTAGTGCAGCCTGAATATCTGCTTGGTCAGATAGACCTGGAATTTTTGTTGGTACTAAATTACCTATTGATTCTGCTGCCATATTTTCACCTCATCAAGATTATACCATAATTAGATAACTACAGATATAAAGAGATGTACCGTAACCTCTCCTGTTAGATTAGACCATGAACTACTTTCATACTTTGCTGCATTAAGATTTACAACTAAGTTTGTGCCTGATCCTGCAAGTGCGGGTATCTCAACTGAAGAAGCAATTGGAACCGTGTTCTCAATACTATACTGAACATTAAAGTTAGATGCTGTAAGTGGTGTACCAGATACAGTAACTATGTTTGCAATAGGAATAGATATAGATGCTTCTCCAGAAGCAAAAGTTACTGTATGTCTTTTAGAGTATAGAGTTGGAGAAATCTTTAAAACCTGCACCCAAGTATTTCCACCAGTTTCGCTTTTGTACTGATAAAGATATCCATAGTTGACTCCTGGTGCAGAGTTAATATACATATCATAAAGATTGATGGTTTCGCTAAAAATTTGACCATCGGTAGTTAGAGTATTTGGTTCTCCAACACCAACAAAATATTTGCTGCCACGTTGTCCTGTAGGACCAATATCTACTAAAAGTTCTACTACCTCTGGAGGACCAAGTACAGTAATATCATCATTTGACAATATAACATCTGTCATTAAATTGCTCCAGTAATATCGTCTGTTACAGTAATTGTTCCAGTTAGAAGAGTATAAATTTCAATACCGTTGTCAATTTGAACGTCATAGACATATGTACCCGCTTCAAGTTGTCTTCCAACAGTTGGGGTAATTGTGCATGTAACAATATCAGATGTTTCATTAACTACTGCATCTGCATCATACTGGGTTGCCCCAGAGCCTCTTTGGTTTGCAATTGTAAAACTAGCATCATAGTCTGTTAGTTCAAAAGAAGATCCATCGTTTGCATTTTTGGGACGGGCTACAAATTGAGCAGTATCACCACGGTAGTAGTTAAAATCATAAGTGCTTGGAAATGCCATTATTCCTCCTAAGTTTATTATACCATCAACGAACTGCTATATACACAGAGTTAAGCGTAATCATAGCATCATTGTCTGACAGTACTTCTGGAAATGCCCCGTCATTTTGATGTTTTACATTTTCTAAAAATATAGTGTGCTCTAACGACATATCATAGTCAAACTGATATTTTAGGTTTCCTGCATATGAAGTAACAGAGTTATCCTCATTTGATGATCCTGTTCTAAACCAAACCTCTGTATTATTAGAAAATGTAGTAATAGTAACATCATAACGAATTGTTATAATTGAACCAAGTTTTAATCCTTTTAAGTTTATTTTGCCTGTCGACTTGCCCCATAGAGACACATTGTTTTCTGGAAGATATCTTTCATCTGTCCCATCTCCATCACAGTCTATGCTTAAACGTACCCAGCCATCATTACCTTTTGTTGCTCCTATACTTACCTGTTTTTTATTTAAAGCGTCATATTTGGCCCAACCAGTTCGTTGTCCAGATGGTGATAGTAGACTAACTCCTGGAGCACCGTCTTTGCCATCTCTTCCGTCTTTTCCAGCCTTTCCAGCATCACCCTTGGGTCCTTGCTTGCCTTCTGGACCGATTGGGCCTATATCGCCTTTTGGACCACGTTCTCCAGAAGGACCTGGGACTGCAACAAAAGATACTTGCTGCTCTAGTTGGTATGGTTGTGAAACTGACTCGGCATATTTTTTTGATCTTCCAGTTGGGAAGTCCATGCTCTTTGCCATTTTATGGCTTCTTTACTTTGAAAACCTTTTTTCCAACTTTAACAATTGGAGGCAATTTTTCTTGCGGTACTGAGACTTTTACAACTGGCATTATAAACTTCCTCCTGGAGTAATATCACCTAACACACAGATAGTTCCAAGTACTGGTGTCCAGATAGTATCTTCAGTTTCTCCAACTGCTGCAGGAATGACTACCTGTAAGTCAAATGGTAATTCTGCTACAACTGAGCGATATTTTGTTCCCCAGTTTTTTGAGATATCTGCTGAAACAAATACTGAAACATCTGAACCATCAACGTTTACTGTAAGTTCATCCAAAACATCTCCAGTAGGATCGTAGGCTGTTGCTGAAAAAGTCCAGTCTTCAATATCCCAGGCTGTAACTTCGTCATCTTCTAAAAATTGCACTGCTAGGGTTGCTGAGTCTCCACGGACTACTGTCCATTGTATATGAGCGGGAGTTGCTCCTAGTTTTTCGGTTGCTGGAGTGCACATATAATTGATTATACCATAAATAATAATGCTGGACACTCAAGAGCAGTGGGGTGGGTAGAAAGATCTTGAGTGCCAGCACTTTGATTATATACGATTATTTAAATAAAAACCAGGTGCATAAGAGTTTTATAACAAATAGTTATCTAATTAATATCGTTATAAAAGAGTTATAAATGTATATATACCAAATGTCCGATTTATCCTAATAGTCCAGGGTATTGATGGTGTATACTTAAAATATATAAAGAAAAGAATATACTGTAACTATAATATACTTATATATAGTATATATTATATATAAGAATTATTTATTATGATCTTTAATATGTTCAATCAAAAGATCAAACATCTTGTCAGTTTTTTCTTCAAGACGAGTAACTGAATCTTTTAGCGATGATCCAGAATTTGGCTTTAATTCGCTAAGATAATGCTTAATTAAAAATTTAATAACACCTACTAGAACTCCACCTATGGTGAGTACAGTAAGAATGAATGCGGCCCAATCTTGTGGAGTCATAAGGTTTATTATATCATTATTTAAGACTATTTGCCTAGTTCCATAACACACATAACTGGTCCATCAACCTCACCAAAGTTAAATGTTCCAACAACCGCAGTTGTTTTAAGTGAGTATGTATATGTACCTGCTGCTGGTGTATCTATAATTTGTAATGCATATGGAGTATTTTCCCCTTGAGCACTAGACTCACATTGAATAATATTTCCAATTGGCGTTGATCCACGATAAAGTTGAATTCTTAACCATCCTCCTGCTGAAGTAGGGTCTGCATCTCCTGTTGCAATAATATGCACTGGATATCCATTTGTTGTTATTGATGCATTTACAAGTGTAACTCCAGTTGAATTTACATCTGACACTTTTGTTCCAAGCGTTTGTGCATAGTTAAATGCTCCAGACTGTACAAGGCCTGCCTCAGATACTGTCTGGTTTTTCCAAAGTCCTGATGCTGAGTCATAAGCAAGAACTTCATTGTCTGCTATAGATGACTCTAGCGCTACTGTGTGAAGTTCGTTTAGTTCAAAACCGTTTTGTACCTTAACAAATATTTCACCGTTTACCTGTTGACCTCTAGTAACAATTCCAAGAAAAACTAAATGTGCAGGTGCTGAAGGTTTATTAGCAAGACCAAAAATATATGCACCATTTACCCCAAGCCAAACAGGGTCTCCTGTATTTGCGGTAGATGTATTAATACCTTCTACCAAACCTTCTGTAATCACATAAACAAGATCATTTTTTGCAGCACTTGATGCCAGCAATCCCATAGTCTTTGAAGATGTTGATTCAGATGCATTTGATGCTACATCAACTGGTATAACTGATCCACTATTACCACCATTAAAAACTGTATATACTGGCGTTCCAATTGGCACTGTACTATTTCCAACATATTTCACTTCATGCTTTACAGTGCTTGTAAAATTTTCAATCCACTCGGTGTTATAATCTGTACCGTCAATTTTTGCAAGGATATCTCCTGCATCTCCTCCTATTGGAACTCCTGGACCAGTGGCTCCTGTTGGACCAGTAGGACCTGGAGCACCATTTGCATCAGGGCTAGTAAAACGTGCCATTAGATCTCAAGACTTGTTTGTAGAACTGCAACATTTGCACCATTTACATCTGAGATTGCATATAGCGGATCTTTGCCTGGTAGTTCGATAGCCCAACCATTATTAGGAGAAATGCGATATCCATAGTTAGTTGTGGTTACCCCTTCTCCGCCGATAAATACATATGCTTCAGTATTTACATTTTGAATAGTAATGTCCATACCAGAATGTGTTCCGCTTGGAGTTAGGCGGGTGGCTGAAGTGTTAGACAAAGTTATTAATGAGTGCTGGGTCATATTGTTATTATATCAGACTTCTAGTATAAACAGTCTTAAATTCGGCGGGATACGAGTCAAGCCGAAAATAGAGGCTTAACAAACCCTCCTATAGACAACATATGGGATACACTCCCAACTATGTCTACAACTGGCTTCAAACCCTTATATGGGCTATAATGGAGTAGTGGATATATTGTTAGTATTGGTTTCTCCGATTATTATCGTAGCAGCCTTAGTGATGTGGATGTTTGAAAATGTCAACAAGTAAAGACGCAAAACCATGGGATCTTATAAATGGATCTAAGAGAGCGCCAGAAGATATTGCTGCTGAGCGTTTGGCAATATGTAAGACATGCGAGTTCTTTCGTAAAGGAAACCAGAGTTGTAAGAAATGTGGGTGTTTCATGAAGTTAAAGACTTTAATTGATAAGGCTAGTTGTCCAGTAGGGAAGTGGTAATATGAGTAAGAAACCTATAATTGTATATTGGGCACCTTTTGTTAATGAGCATCCACAGCCAGATTGGACATTTTTATACCCCAAACCAGTTAGCCTGTTTAGTGATCATTTAAAAAATAAAGACAAAACCAGCAAGAGCCATATGTTTATGTGCCCAGCAAGTGCTAATAAAATGAAGAAAACCTTAGTGTTTAATTCTCCAACAACATTTGGATATGAGTACGACTTCTCTGATGGCAAGCAAGAGTTAAATGGCAAGTATGACCAGAATATCTTAATGTATGTTGAGAGAACTCCTATGATTACTACTGGACCTACCTTTAAGATTGGTTTGGGTTGGTCTTTTTTTGCCAGTGAAAGCCTAGAGGCTTCATTCACTTCCCCGTTTTTTCATAAAACAAAATATATGGAGAGTTGTGCAACTATCCCTGGAAATTTTGATATCGGTGAATGGTATAGGCCATATAGTTTTGAGATACAAACCTGGTCTAATAAAGGAAGTTTTGATTTCTTAAAGGATGAGCCTTTATTCTATGTTGAGTTTAAAACAGATAGACCGATCATTATTAAAAGATATGTTCAAAACGAAGCATTGACAAATTATTCTAACGCCTGTATGGGAAGTCAGACAGTGTTTGGTTTAGGAGAATCATTAAAAACCAGATATCAGAGATTTAGGTCTGTTGGTATGCGTGAAAAAATATTAAATGAGATCAATAAGAATGTTATTGATGAAGAGCATATAACTATATAACAAATTGTTATAATTAAATATCTAAAACCTCTTCATCTAACTCAAGTTCAGGTTTAGGTTGAACTATGCCTATAGCCCCATTTACCAAACCTAGAGTAGATTTATTTACTGGTTTCAGTGTGCTCATGTCTTGCCTTAGATGCTTCTACACTGGTTAGATCTGGTCTTCCTAAGTCTTCCCAAAAAATTTCCCTACCCATAGAGTCAGTAACAGGCATAGGTTTGGATTCAAACTCAGGTGCCTTTGGTTCTTCTTGGAAATCTACATCCCAGGCATTTTCAAAATTATCTAATATTCCCATACCGTCCATTATACCCCAAATCTGAAAAATTTTGTAAAAACCAAAATAGCAAAAATCTGAAAATTTTGTTCAGATGTATGATACATATAACAAAATAAATAAATGTAAATAATTAGTGAGCACACTACGGAGATCTTTCTACATAGTAGTGCCCACTTAATTAGTTGCACTGGTACCCGCAAAATTATTGCGAGTAGTACCCGCTAAATTTTATTTTCTCCTTGCAAGTATCCGTCAATACCTAGTAGGTCGCAAGTTACTTTAATGCGTTGGTTAGGGTGTAGGGTTGACTTAAACAATTCTATAAAGTCAAGAACCTCTTTCTTAGTTGATAGGTTAATGTTGCGAGTGTTACCCGCCATAGATGTTAATGTTACTTTCATGTTATCTCCTTAGCAAGATGTTGTAGATGTAGAAACGGAAGCGAGGTATTCCTCTCGCACCTTAGACATGGCTCTGTCTATTTGAGCGTAAGCGTTTGCACACTTATAGCAATAGGTCTCTGTCGGGATACCTAGCATAAAGGCATCTGTGCCTGAGTAAACTAATTCTGTTGATTCACAGTTGATAACTTTGCAATTCATATTTATTTCTCTTTTCTTATAGTAATTTTATTTGTGTTATTTAATTGTAGGGGGTTAGTGTGTGTTAGTTGCTAACACGCCACTGTGTCCACATAGGTAGACGCTCTGGGTCGGTATCGTTATACCAACGCTCAATATTTTGTTCACAACTTTCGCAGAAGGTGAACTGGTCATCTCCTACCATTGAGATAGCAGGGACATGAGGGGTATGCTCTTTGCATACTGTGATTTGTAATGTAGTCATTTGAGACCACCTTTCTTTTTTAATCTTTATACATAGTATTCTAGCACCTACCACTGACATTTAGAGGGGTGCAAAACGGACATTTGGGATATTTGGGATTGTGACCTTAGTCACATTTTTTGGGCTATGCCCTTGTTTTTTGACACTATTTAATTTTCTATACTAGGAAGTATAGCATAGAAATGTCAAAAAGTCAAGTCCAAACACGGCGTGTTGCATGTGATTTAGACCACACAAAAAATTCGAAAAAAAGTTATCCACATGATATAGATCACATTCAGAATTGAGCGTAAGTTATCCACATGACCTACATCACATTTCAAAATGTCCGATTTGTGGCATTACTGGTCAGTAAATGTCAGACCCCTCTGCTATACTTCTAAGTATAAAGAAAGTTGCTAAAGGTTAGCAAATAAGAAAGGAGTCAATATGACTCACTCAATGAATAACTACTATAACGAAATCCGTAATGATATCGCTAAAGAATTTGGATTAGAAAGTGCAGGATACGCACCTGCACCTAAGTACTATGTCTCAATTCGTGAGGCTCAAATCATAAACAATAAGTACCCTGCAATATGGGAAGAGGGTGCAATGCGCCCTACACCTAACCCACAAGCGGTTAGAATAATCAAAAGACTAAAGGCAATTCGTATTGCTAATGAAAAGAAAGGTATCTAATAAATGATAACACTTAAACTAACTTCCTTCAATGGTACAACTAAAGCAATGTCTTTTAGTACCCCGTCAGATGTGCGTACATATATCAGCGCACTAAGTAATGCACTACCTAAATCAGTAGTGTTGCAAGTATCTTGCGATACACTAGGAATATCAGGACACTTGAAAGGAACTAAATAATGATAAACGCAATTGCAGAACTCTATGACGAAATTATAGATGAACAAGGATTTTTTGAAATCGGTATCTATAAGTTTGCCCCTTCAGATATTTTAAAGAAATGTGACCCAGTTGCATATGACCAAGGACTCTTGGATTTTGAAGACTATATAAAAGAAAATGCGGAGTTAAACAATGAATAACTTTTATCAAACTTTTTTCGTAAGTGGTAATGCACTGTTTTGGTTTTCAATGATCACACTAATTTATTCTTTCTACTTGCACGCAAAGGAGTAGCAAGAATTTTTCGAACGCAGTCGGGCGTGTCTTAGCCTAAAGGTTACGTTTACGTGTGACATAAATCACCCCCGATTTACGGCGTGTCATCTTGACTTTTTGGGATTTGTATGCTAGTATTAATACATAACAATTAAATAAATCAATAAGTCCGTGTGATTAAAGTCACAAAGAATATGTCCTAAATGTCCGAATTTGGATTTGATAATGTCAGCCCAATTTGGTACACTTAGAATATAAAGAAACAGAAAGAAGGTGGCATACAATGTCAGCCAATGTATACAATGTCCAGACCCTACTAGTAGGAAAAGAATACCGCTCAAAAACTTTAACGGGTAAAATCGTTAATGCACAGCCTCACCCTAAAGCCGTATGGTATGAGGGTTGCGAGTCTTACCTTGTAGAGGTTCAGCCTACTAATCGCATATCAACTACTTATCGCACAGTTGCGGTAAAGGTAGGTGAATAATGTTTCTTGACCAAACAGAATTCTATGATATCTCAGACACAACTTTCGTGTGTTGCGATGAACACCAATTCCGTCACTATTGCAAAACTTGTAACGAGTTCATGGGTTGCCAGTTCTGCGAATTTGACTCTTACTCACAGTGTGACGGGTGCATAGAATAATGCAACTATTCCTATGCGATAACTGCTCAACACTGGCCATCGTGTCAGTGGAAGGCGATACAATTAAAATAACAAAATGCAACTGCCAAACAAACAACTAACAAAGGACAGATAAAATGGTAAAAGTAGAACACTCTCTAAAATTCGTAACCGAGGTTGACGAAACTCACCCTATCGGAATTCGTCTGCTCTCACTTCCTGATGAAATGCAAATCGTAATGCTTGAATCTATGCTAAAGGAATTGCTTGCACCACGCATTCAGCCAGCACTAGATGAAATTAACGAAGGTGGCTCTTATGCAATTCTAAAGGTGGCAGAGTAATGATGACACGTAAGGACTATGTAGCAACTGCAGAAATTCTTTCATCGTATAAAGATTTAATCGGTGATGAATTTACATTTCATGATTTGGTAGAAGACTTTGCATCATACTTTGCAGAGGATAATCCAAACTTCAAACCTGAAAAGTTTTTGGAGGCATGCAATGCAAATTGAATTTTTTATTCTTTTCATAACAGGCCTGCTAACAGTTTTACTTATTAGCGGATCATAATCTAAGGACCTGAGCACGTCCTAAAACTGCTCAAAATTTTTCGAACCGTTTTCCACAGGGTTATCCACAGGGCTTTACGTGTGAGATTTATCACACTCCAAATGTCCGATTTACCCCTTTACGGATTATCTTTTGTCAGTTAGGTATGATAGGATATTTATATCAAGTTAATTAAAGAAAGAAGGTCACCATGAACCTAGATGAGTTTAAGGCTCACGTAATCGCAACACGCAAGGCAAGCACCGCTCAAGCCATGTCAGCCCTATCTGCTAAGGTAGATACTACCACCAAGAAAGAAGGCAACTAATGGATACTTGTATTGCTTGTAATGAGAACGCAGTTAGCGTTACCGCACTTTATTGCTACCCTTGCTATCTTGACCGAGAGTTAGAAGCGATGATAGACTCAGACTATATCAACCAACTATTTTTAACGAAAGAGGCTAACTAATATGGATTTCTATGATGACTACTACGAGTCAGATATGATTCGCTCAGACGCTAAGTCATGCTATTGCAAACTACACTCAATTTGTACTAACTGTAAGGAGAGTTACAACTAATGGAATACAACTACTCACTAACTATCGCCTATGACGGCGAACTTGTATCAACTACCCGAAGTGCAGATATGCTAGAAATAGTAAATGCATGGAATAAGTGTGTGGACTATGGCACTGCCAAAGAATACGCAACCTACAATATGTCAGACCCTATGGGTAAAATGTACACTAAGACTTTTTATCGTAATGGAAATGTGAGCGTGAAATAATATGGGAAGTGTAACAGCGTTAGGTATTCAGGATTCAGTCTTGGATTTAGAAACTCAGATTCTTTATCACCTTAAGGGTAATCACTATCCACCTGTCCCCGCAGAAATGGTAGCACCATGCATAGAGGCTATTGACGCTTACTATGAGGAAGACTATGACCGCATGATTGATATGCCTATGGTTGGTGACTTTCAGATTCTATACCGTGGCTCAACGCAAGCACCTGCAAGGGCTATCGTAGACCAACACCACCTATCATTCTGGCTACCTGATTGGGAGGACTAATGTATAGTCTATGGGTAGGCGGGAGCGAGTTAAATTCTAACTATCTCACTAGGAGAGATGCAGAGTACTGGGCGCAAGAGATGATTGAACTAGGCTATGATGATGTAATTGTAGAGGAGATAAAATGACTGCTACAATAACAAACATGGAACTTGTGTACGCAGATCTACTTACTCCAGGTCAACTAATGGAAGGCGACTTGATCAATATTGATATGGATATTGTTGAAGTTGTTTCTATTGTAGATGATGCAACTGGCGATAACTATGTGATTACACACCGCAATGAATATGGTGAAGAAGAAGAATACTATTGCACATATGAAGAGATGTTTAAACTTTATGTGTTCATAGATTCAGATGAATAGTCTTGGGCTTCCCCCCAAGATTTTTCGAACCGTTGTCCTAAATGTCCGTTTTACGTAGACTCTCCCCATTCCCTGGATTTGATATTTTTTAAGATTTTTGGTATGATTAAGTTATGAAAAAAACACCTGAGGAATTACGCAGACTTATGGAATTGCGCCGTAGCAATGCTGCCTCAGCCGTACCTAATAAAAAGAAATACGACAGAAAAAAATGTCAGAGCCAAATGCTAGAATTAAGAAAAGAAAGAAGGTCCACCAATGACTAAACTACTAAGAAGCAAAGATAGGAAAGTGGCAAATGCCGTTACACCAAATGGAAAACAAGCAAGTATCGCAAATACATTCGGATTACCTGCAGGAAAAAACTATTCATGTCCTGGCGCTACTAGTGTCTGCGAAAGTGTTTGCTACGCTGGCAAATTGGAAAAAGTATTCCCAACAGTAAAGAAAAACTTATTGCATAACTGGGAATTGTTACGCAATGCAGATAAAGAAACAATGATCAAATTGCTAGAAGAAATGATTGGCGATTTTGTTGTTGATTGTGATAAGCGCAATGCACCTAAGTTATTCCGTATCCACTGGGACGGAGATTTCTTTAATGATACTTACGCATATGCGTGGAAGCAAGTAATCACTAACCATGCAGACATTCAATTCTGGGTATATACACGAGTAAAGTCTGCGGCTCTCATTCTAAAAGATATAGATAATCTTTCTTTATATTATTCCACAGATAGCGAGAATAAGGCTATCGGTATTGGTCTAAAGACTGAGCATGGTATCTCCCTTGCATACCTTGCTAAAAACTTTGCACTAGGACAGTCAGACATGAAAGAATTGACTTCACGCCCTGGGGCTAAATGCCCTGAGAATAAAAAGTCTATTCCTCTTATCTCTCAGAAAGGCTCAGCCTGCGCCTCATGTAAGTTGTGTATTTATGAGAAATCTGATATAGTGTTTAGCGCAACCAAAAAATGAGGGGTCTAAATGGAATGGATAATACTAATAGCCCTATTACTCACTATCCTAGCGATAGCGGGGTCGGGACACTAGGCGTGTGACCCATATCACACAAAAATCGTCTCAAATAGTGAGAAATCTAGGGGTAGGATTTGATATTTCTTAGATTTTTTGCTAAAATTAAATATAAGCAAAACCAACTACAAAGGAGAAACAAATGAGCGTATCAACAGCAACATACAAGGTCGGCGACACTTACACTTCACAGAAGTCAAAGGTAACTGGCACAATTCAGGAAATCAAGCCACTCGCAAATGGTAATGTGCGTGTGAAGTTAGATGTAGCAGGTTCTACACGCTACACAACTTGGACAGCCAAGTAATTTTAGCATAACGCTAAATACACGCCCCACAGAAATGCGTGTCTAAATAAATAGAGTGGGACAACCTGAGCAAGTTGTAAAAAGGCTCACTAAATCCCCCTAACAAAAACCACCAAAGAAAAGGAAACAAATGAGCAGAGGAAAAGCAATCTCAGTAAAAATCGCAACCACCAAAGTAATCAAGGCACTAGAAGGCGCACTCGCTAAACTAGAAGCAGACTACTCAGCACAAGAAGCCAATGAAGCAAAGTTTCAGAAGGCTATGGAAAAGCACAAGAAGGAACTTATTGCATACGCAACTGCTAACATCAAGAAGGCAGAAAACTTCCGCACCAACTTTCGTTCTTGGAACGGAACACTTAACATTGACTTTGATATAACAGGTCTTTCAGAGTCAGACTTGCCACAATCACCTGAGCGTGATTTTGAGGTTATCCACCAGCACGAATATCGTAATCAGAAAGAGGAAATTGCTAACGCAATTCGTATCCTAAAGATGACCGACGAGGAAGTTGTAAATACTTCCACATACAATGCGGTGGCACGCTACCTATAATTCCCAATAGGGAACTCACCTGAGCAAGTGTATAAACTGCTCACACTAAGTTTGATTGGGCAGATGCGGATCCCGCTGCTGAAAAGAGTTGAAAGGTGCACAATAAAAACTCGTTCCCAATCATTTTTTATTTTGCTGCGTGCAAAAATTTTTCGAACGGTGTGATTTTTATCACATGGATTAAGTCTCATTATTTAAGATCTCAGCGGTTACGATTGGCATTTGTCAGTCCCAACTGCTAGACTTATATTAATATCAGAACAGAAAGAAGGAAGCCCCCAATGGGATTAGACATGTATCTCAGCGCTAAGAAGCACCTAGAAAAAATCAACTGGAAAGCCTTGCAGGATAATAGTGAATTATCTTATTCGTCTCCCGAAGCAATCTATCCAAAATTTAATGACCTAATGGAATTGACACAACTATCAGATGTTGCAACAGATATCTATGGAGCAGAAGTATCCGTAACCTGTGCCTACTGGCGCAAGGCTAATCAGATACATGCTTGGTTTGTAAGAGAAATCCAAGGTGGCGAGGATAACTGTGGCGACTACTATGTATCACAAGATAAACTAATAGAGTTACTAGCACTATGCAAGCATGCCTTAGAAACGAAAGACCCTAGCCTATTCCCACCTCAGGCAGGATTTTTCTTTGGGGGCACAGACATTGACGAATGGTATTGGAATGATCTAAAGAATACCATTAGTCAACTAGAGCGTATCTTTGCTCTACCCGAAGTAGATAAGTTATCATTCTATTACTCATCATCTTGGTAGTTGACAAATGTCAGTCGCCAGTAGTACAATTGAAGATATAAGCAAACTAACAGAAAGAGGCCCCCATGGACCAGACAGTAACTAATGCAACAACCGAATTCCTAAATACACAGATTGCGGCCCTTCAGCAATCACTTAAAGAAAAAGATGAGCACATTCAAAAAGTAACACAACGTTCATATGCAGAATCTGCAGAACGTAACCGTATGGTTGAAGGAATGCAGCACTGGACCTTGGCAGAACTAGAACGTGATGCAATCACAGAAAGCCAAGCCACTGACATTGCAGAGATGATGGGTTTTGAACTTACTAAGGAAGTTGAAGTCGAGGTTACTGTAACCTACAACTTGACACTGCAGGTTCCACACGATGAGGATGTTGAATCAATTGTAAATGATATTGACTTTGAATCTGTATCATATAATTCTGACAGTATCACTTGGCTTTCCTCAAGTGTTGACAGGATTGATTTTTAGTAGGGGGCTACTAAAGGACCTGCCATATGTCTTTAAACTGGGTAAGGGACCTGAGCATTGTCCACGTAAACGGCTCACAAATTTTTTTCGATCCGCCTGTGGATAACTTGTGGATAACTTACGACATGCTTTAAGATCAGTGTGAATTTAATCACATTAAGGAATGTCCGATTTGCCCTATATCTAACTACCCTGATTTGCATTTGTCGGTGGCTGGGTGTATGATTGTATTAACAACAAATAGAAAAGAGAAAACTCATGGCACATGACATAGAAACACAAAACGGAAAAACATCTTTCGCATCTTTCCGGGAACCAGCAGGGCATGGATTGGGTACCGTATTCACAGAAGAAAAGACAACCGCAGAAATGCTATCAGCAGCAAATCTCAATGGTTGGAATGTTCGTCTTGAGGATATGCCAATCCCTGCACACTTAACAAGCGACAAGGAATACCAATATGTCGTGCGTACTAATCCTACCGACAACACACAAACCGATGTTCTTGGCGTAGTTGGTGAGCGTTATCATGTATTGCAGAATGAAGATTTATTTTCATTTGGTGATAACATTCT
>JACCED011787498.1_pt1 | contig 29512 bp, 29 predicted proteins | sample 7455021 | NCBI WGS metagenome assembly JACCED01 (sample SAMN15323456, study PRJNA562643) | freshwater metagenome | isolation source: river surface water | place: USA:Blue River Watershed | collected 2017-08-19 | reverse complement strand
GACGTGCCCCTTGTGCGATCAGACCTTCTAAAGGTTGATTGCCCGGGTGTGTCAGCACGGTTAATGTATGCCTGTGCTTGAGCAAATTAGTCGCGATCCCATGCCCCATCATGCCAATGCCAATCATTCCGATTTTTTTCATGATTTTCCGGTAACAAAGTTCATTTAGTCTGCATATCATTGCACAAACTTAACGCATCCCGATTCAGAATCAGGGTAAGTGTCTGTTGCTCAGGGCTTGGAGGCGCGCCATAGCATTGCACAGTAGCCCTCAACTATCGGAGAGGCTCTTGTGAGCGGGATCGTCGGTCAGCTCAAAAAGGGGGCTGGCTATGTGCTGGCATAGCGGCTCAGATATTGTTGTGACCGAATGCATCAAAACTGTTAAATTTTAAGTATGAAAAAACTCCTTCTAATTGTCGCGCTTTGCCTAAGTTTGCCCCTTAGCGCTCGGGGAGAGAACTCATTGAACCTGTATGGCATCGTTGATATTGGAGTGCAGTATCTGACGACGCGGCAGCATATCGCGGGGGTGAGTGATAGCCAGCAGTTTTTTGGTATTGCAAACGGCGTGCAAAGCGGATCGCGCTTTGGTATGCGTGGCCGCCATGATCTTGGCGGTGGAGTAGAGTCTTTCTTTATTTTGGAAAACGGCTTTAACTCGGGTAATGGAGCGGCCGCGCAAGGTGGTCGAATGTTTGGTCGCCAATCAACTTTATCGGTCAGGGATAACAAACTTGGTCAGGTCGATATCGGTCGGCAGATCAACCTTGCAACGAATTACTTTCTCCCGATTGACCCCTTTGCCGAGGGATTTGGTCAGGCAAATATTGGTGCCTCGTTTGGGTCGACCAATACCGTTCGATATAGCAATATGGTGTTGTTTCAAGCACAGCCTGCGGACGGCATGACGGTGGGCCTCGGCTATTCCTTCGCAACTGAGATGACGGGTTTGTATCTAGGAAATTCATCTTGTACCGTTTTCACTTGCCAGGCGACCAACGCGGGCTATCAGTTTCAAGCGGGCAACAACTTACGTGCAGTGACAATCGGTGCGAAATATATTCGCGGACCCCTGCTTCTAGCAGCAGGTTATGACCAATTACAAGGGCCCGAGAATATTTCTGGCGGTGCACCTAAGCCAAACCCTACATCGTGGGTGATGGGTGGTTTATACAACTTTGAGGTTGTGAAGATCTCTGTCGCCTATGGGCAGACTCGCAATGGCGCTTGGGCAGGTCAGCCTGCCGGGAGCGGAGCTGCAACGGGTGGGATTGTCAGCGATGCTACGTTAGGAGCAGGTGCGGCTTTTGTGCCGGGCTATGGTGCGAACTCTTACCTCTTAGGGCTTGCAACACCCGCCGCGCAAAATGCCTATTTAGGCTCGATACAACGCATGGAACCAGTGGGTAGTACGTTGCTGAGTAGGGATACCGCACCGCAGATGATTTACAGTGTGGGCTACCTCTTTAACTTCACGAAACGCACGAATTTATATGCGTATGCGTCGTATGCGAGTAACTACGCAATGGTTAAGTCAGCACAAAGTACGATGGTGGGTGTAGGACTCAGACATCAGTTTTAGTCTTCCAAAGGATTTGGCATGAGAAGCTGCTCTATCTGTTTAACGTTATTCGCATCTGTGCTGCTAAGTAGCTTCGCTGGTACAAACGCACACGCGCAGTGGCTCAGTATGCATGAGGATGCAACGCTCACCACGTACACAGAACGCAGTGAGCTTGTTCTAATGGATAAGTTTGTTAATGTGGCAGAGATGCTTGACTACAAACGCCGGATGCGCAATGAAGAAGGACATGTGTTTCATTCAGTCGTGATCAAAGCGCAATACAACTGTCCTGATAACCGCGTAAGAATTTACACGATCGAGCTTTTTGAAGAGCGTATGGCGCGCGGCGATGTCGTCAATACACAAAAAGTATACGGACCTTGGAAAGCGATCAATCCGCGTAGCGTTGAGCAAGAGCTTAAAAACTTTGCTTGTACTGGAAAGAAATAGCGCTCCACATATACACATAACAAGTAGTTACAGTCTTTAACAAAGTAAGCCCTTCAAATTCGCGTTCACAGCTAGCTAAAAAATGTGTATCGCTTCATACTTTGACCTAAGTTTTGGAGTGAGGTCAATGATGCGCAGCTTTTCAGTGAATACTAGACTAACCCGTCTTGAGGCGATTATCCCAACGCTCGCGACAAGAGAGGATCTGGCCCGGTTAGACGGACGATTAACTGAGCGTATGACCCATCTTGAGGGAAAGCTTACGACGCTTGTGCATCAAGAACTTAAAGCAATGAGCTGGCGCCTCATCACGTGGAACACTGGCGTAATCGTTGCTTCATTCGCCGGTGTTTTCTTCATTGCGCGTCACATAAACTAGACGTTACTTATCAGCCGCCTTAAAAACTGGCGGCTATGTCGTTCAAAATCATGAATGGTGCGATTGATTGATGTTTTTTGAAATATTTAGGGTCAATTGCCGTTTTAGGGGAGTGTTTAGGTAATATCGGGTTTCTCCCTTCGTAGTGCCGATTCAGGTCTAAATCCATGAAAGCTTTGATTGTTGGAGCGACGCTCCGTGATTTCGCTGTGCGGGTATCTCTACTCTGCCTGTTGCCCGCTGCACAGTTGGTATGGGCGCAACCAGCTCCTGCTGGTACGACAGTGACATCGGTTGGTCTCACTGGCTTGAACCAGTTTGATACGGGGCTAGGTAGCGGAGGCAGTTTCAACTGGCAAGATGCGACGGCGAATATAAATGTGACAAGGCAGTTCACGAATCAGGTCGCCGCGGGTGTTAACGTGCGCTATGGCTATCAAAACTGGAAGTGGACAAGTCCTACGGCGTTTAATGGACGTGGTCCTTGGTCATCAATCGAAACGCCAGCGCTGGGGATGAGCTTTTTCTATGCACCGTCACCTGAATGGCGCCTGGGCTTTGTTCCAACTGTTGAATGGTCGGGGGAGTCGGGAACAGGCACGGGTGGAACCGCTACCTATGGTGCTGTGATGAGTGCGGCGCGACGCTTCTCTAAAGATTTGACCCTGGGTCTTGGTGCTGGGGTCTTCCGTCAAATTGATCAGACAAAAGTGTTCCCTTATCTGATTGTGAACTGGAACATCACTGACAAATTACGTCTGAGCAACCCGTTGCCAGCAGGACCCTCGGGTGGTGCCGGCCTTGAGTTGTCTTATGCGTTATCACAGAAGTGGACGCTTGCCGGCGGGGGTGCCTATCGCTCTTATCGCTTTAGGCTGAATGATACGGGACCTGTCCCCGGCGGTATTGGTCAAAACAAGTTTGTACCGCTCTTCGGGCGTTTGTCATATCAGATAGCGCCCAGTACACGCGTTGATTTATATGTGGCGGCGACGGTGGGTGGCAACTTATCAGTGGTCGACGCGAGCGGGAATACGCCATACAGTGATAGTTATAAAACCGGTGTGGCGGCCGCTTTAAGCCTATCTCACCGGTTTTAATTTGATTTAAGGCTGAGCGGCTTTTTTTAGGACGGCGTACAGCTGATCTTTCAGATGTAGCTTTTGTTTTTTCAATTCCTCGATTCCTTCCGGTGTGGTTGGATCGATGCCCTCATCCATACGCTTAATTTTTGCGTCTAGTTCGTTATGCTTTTCAAATAACGTTGCGAAATGACGATCTGAAGTTTTAAGCTTTGAAATTAGTTCACGGTATTCTGGAAACATCAGCCTGCCCCTTGGTTAAATGACAATCTCTTTTTAACCAATCTTGGGGCGGCTGTGTGTTGATTTGCCTAGAATTGTGTCGCGCTTTCGTTTAATGCTTGATCTACATCAAGTTATCGGGGAAACAAGAATGTCACGCTCGCACGTGCTCCCCAGCCGGTTGCGCCACCGGGCATGCTGCTCAGGTAATAACGAGCGCCAACGGATAATGAAACTGGAGTTTCACCAAAATGAACAATTTTTGAAACCGTCGCGTTGACCGGGTTTTCTGCGCGACGCATATCCCAGTTAAATGTTGACTGCGTATTGACTGAGTACGTCCAAGCATCCTTTGTCACGTAGGAAACAAAAGGCTGATAGTAGAAATTGTTTGCGGTGCCGTATGTAGATACGCCGCCGGCATTCCACGTGTTATACGTTAACAAGCCAACTGTCCAAGGTGCTTTCATCACCAAGCCCACAGCCGCGACACCCGCTCCCGTCTGTTTAGTTCCATACTCGCCTCCTGAGAGCGAGGGAGTGGTGAGGATCGGGCCGACACCCCAAATATATTCACCGGCCGCGCGTGGCGAAAAAAATGTTTCGATTAGGACAGGGCCTGCGCCATTACCGCTAAAGCCATCGACTTTATTGAGTGACTCAAAAGTCACGACGGGGCGAACAATGTAGTTCCAGTTGTTATTGAGTTTGACAGGTATCACGGGCTGAACAACCAGACTATTAGAGGTACCTTTCTTATCAACCCCAATTCCTGCATCGTAGTTGTATTGAAACGGAACGGAAATCAGATCCGCGACCGGATTAGTAAGCTTAGCCGCAAGGTCTGTGCTGCTTGATTTGCTCGGTTGCGCGAACGCTTGAGTTGACAAGATACTCATGGCTGCGCAGAGCGTACTGATTGCAGTTTTATGCGTCCAATTGTGTGCGGACATGACTTAATCCTTAATATCCAATTTCTTTTAGTAAGCGTATGCCGACAAGTGTATAACGAGTTTCTGGTGTGTTCCAGTTACGAAAGGCACAGCGAACATAAATAGGCAAGGTGTGCCAAGACGCCCCGCGGCGCACCTTAACCTCGCCTGACCGCGGCCCTGTCGGGTCTTCTGTGGGGGACCTCGAATAGTAGTCAGGGGCATGCCAGTCTGAGGTCCACTCCCACACATTGCCCAGCATGTCGTAGAGGCCAAAGGCATTCGCCTTAAAACTGCCCACGGGTGAGGTAAAGGCAAAGCCATCCGAGTGTTGAGCCGCTTTCGCTGCATATTGTGGCCAGTTCTTGGTCGTGTCTTGATCCATGATGTTGGCGTGTTCTGCCAGATCCTCCGGCTGATTGCCAGCCATGTGACGACCGGTTGATCCTGCCTGACAGGCATACTCCCATTCCGCTTCCGTCGGGAGTCGATACCGCGCGTGTTCCTTTTTGCTTAACCAGTCTGCGAGTGCGACAGCATCCTTCCAAGTGACATTGACGACAGGCTCGTTACCGTTTTGCACAAAACCCGGGTTGAGCCAAGAGTACTTTTGGTCGCGTCCTTCGAACGCATCTTGTCGTGCTGTCTTGCTTGGATCGTATTGCGCATTAAAGCCATAGGCGCCGGTGCCGTCAGCAATGGACTCCGGGACGTAGCCCGACTGCTCAACAAAAAGTTTGAATTGATCAACGGTAATTTCGTGTTGACCCAGAAAAAAAGGTTTGGAGATGCGCACGCGATGCACGGGCTGCTCGTCGTCTGGTGCGGCGAGGTGATCTCTAACGTATGTTGGGAAGTCGGCTAATAGGGTGTCGACTGTTTCGTCGCTCCCCATCAGAAACTCTCCGGCAGGGATGCGCACTAATTTCATGCCGATTGAGTTTTCGATCATGATCGGAGGCTTGGGCGAAGGCGTGTGCGTACATGCGATGAGCCCAAGGGACAGAACAGTCAGACATATGAGACGCATTCGGACGACGTTATTTCTTCGTTGCCGCACCGAATTCGACGCCCGCCCATTGTTCAAAGTGACGGATTGGAACGAGGTTGTCCTTGGGGCCATCACCTTGCGTCATGGCGAATGCCAAGAATTGTCTAGCGGTTTGATTAATAAGCATCGGCGCACCAATTTTTTCAGCTTCGTCCAGACACATTTTGATATCTTTGTGAAGAAGCTCTGTGGTGAAGCGAGTGGGGAAGCTGCGGTCGAGCGCGCACTGGGGGATGCGCTCGAGCGTTGCGAAAGAGCGACCGCTTGATACATTGAGCACGTCCAGCATTGTTTTGGAATCCAAGCCTGCTTTGACACCGTATACCAGTGCTTCGCAGCTTGCGAGCATGCTTGTCGCATAAAGGGTGTTATTGATGATTTTCATTGTTTGGCCCAGGGTGTGTTCAGCGCCAAGATAGAAAATATTTTTACCAATAATTTTTAGGATTGGCTCAGCCAATTTAAAGGCGGCTTCATCCCCACCCGCCATGATAGCTAGAGTACCGTGTTGCGCGGCAACCGTGCCGCCGCTCACCGGAGCGCTTACGAAGCCGATTTTTTTCGGGGCAATGACGTCATAGACTTCTTTTGTGACGGAAGGACCTGTTGTCGAGAGGTCGATCAGCGTGCGCATCATCGTACCTTGTACCAAATCCTCTGAAACAGATTTCACTGCGGCTGGGATAGGAAGGCATAAGAAAACAGTCTCGACTTTTGACGCAAGATCTTGCACGCTTGTTGCAGCTTCAGCACCCAGCGCAACAAACCGTTTCATCACTTCTTTGTTCAGATCAAAAATCACAAGTTCGTGTTCGGACGCGAGAATGCGCGTAGCGAAATGTTGACCAATATTACCTGCGCCGATGAGACCGACTTTCATTTTTAGCTCCGCATTCGTTTTTATAAATAAGTGAGATTGTTATTTTTATGTGATCTTGGCATTTAACCACCGGATTGACCAAAAGAATGACTCGAGCGACCCCTTCCTTGTGCTTAAAGCACCGCGATGCCATGGATAACCCTCGTAGACGAAAGATCGACGACCGATTATTTCTCTAAGTGTTGGTCTGTAACAAAGTGTTACTTAATTTCATTTCACAAGAGGAAATAAAAAAATGAAGAGATGTCTTCGGGCGTCGCTGCTGGCAATAGCCCTCTGCGGATTTTCAGGTGTTAGTTTGGCTCAGACTTACCCTAATCGACCCATCAAAATGATTGTTCCGTTTCCTCCGGCAGGCGCAGCCGACATGACAGCGCGTATTGTAACGAAGGCTTTGTCCGAAGACTTGGGCCAATCAGTCATTATTGATAATCGGGGTGGCGCGGATGGCGCGATTGCTGGCATGGCAACCATCAACTCGCCAGCCGATGGCTATACATTGTTGTTTGCAACGACGACAGGAATGAACGCTGCCCCCACAATGCGTAAGGTGCCTCCGTATGACCCACTCACGGCTTTTACGCCGATTTCGCTCGTTGGAAAATTTGGTTTCTTTTTGTTCATCAATGCGAATTTGCCCGCAACGAATATGGTTGAATTTTTAGCCTATGTTCGTGCAAATCCTGGCAAAGTAAATTACGGGAGTGGCAACGGGACCAGTATTTTGACTACGGCACAGTTCGCGCAGAAAGCGAAGCTGGATATGGTGCATGTTCCCTACAAAGGTGACGCCCCCGCTACCACGGATCTGATTGCAGGGCGCATACAAGTGCTCCTCGGGACCCCCGGCTCTGCGTTACAACAAGTTGAAGAGGGTCGCTTGAGAGTGCTCATGACCTCGTTGCCCAACCGCAGCCCTCTTGCGCCGAATACCCCCACAGCGCAAGAGGTTGGTATCCAAGGCATGAGCATTGTTCCTTGGGCGGGGCTATATGGTCCTGCTGGGTTGTCTAAAGACGTGATCGATCGAGTCGCGCTCGCAATGAAAAATGTTGCTGCTCGACAGGATGTTCGGGATGCTCTCGGAAAAATTGCTTTTGAAATGCAAAGCTCAACCCCAGCCGAGATGGCAAAATTCAATAAAGATCAGCTCGAGATCTGGAAGGCCACAGCTGACTCAGTCAATCTCGAGCGTAACTGAACAAACAGCATCGTGGTCTGAGGCTAAAACTAACGATCGTTCACTTGCTCAAGTTGGGAATAGGAACAGCCCCTTCTGGAAGCGGTGAGCGATTGACATTTAGCGCCATCGCGACCATCACGTAGTAGCCACTGACGACCATCAAATCAACCACACCTTGTTCGCCAAAAAGATCAAGAACAGCTTTGTAGTGAGCATCGCTCACGCTGTGCTTGGTGTGCAACTCATGACAAAAGTTGTAGACGGCTTCCTCATCAGCTTGCATGTTTGAGGGGCGCTTGCCTAACGCCAGCTCTTCGCCGATTGAAGGCGCAAGGCCCTCTTTAAGTGCGAGCCGTAAGTGTGCGTACCACTCGTATTGCGCCGTCCAGGTACGCGCTGTGATCAGAATGGCAAATTCGTTCAGACGTTTTGGGATTGTGCTCCCGAAGCGAAGGTATTCGCCCACTTTGCGCATACGCTCTGCTAAGACAGGACTGCGTAAAAAAACATTAAAAGGTGCGCCTAGGCTGGTGGCGCCTTGGACAACACCCTTGCTACCTGTTCCTGAAATTGGGCCGGCCATCAGGGAGTTGAAGTAAATCTTCTGGTCGTCGGTCATCTGATCGAAGTGAATGCGATCAAAACGTTGTTCGTCGTGCGCAGAGTTGCTCATCGTTAACATCCGTTAGTGTTTGTTTGAGGTCTATGTTTGCTAGGCGATAACGGGAAGAACAGTTGTGTTGTACCGATGAATAATGCTGCGTTTACGATGCGGATCGCGAATCTCAAGTTCCATCGATGTCGCGGGGCGAATGCCTTCGCCTTTCGCATTTTTGATTGCACCGAGTGTGCCGCAGGAAATGAAACTTCCTACCTCGGGTGTGGAGGACAAGAAGAAGCCGTCACGTAGGGCGTTCAATGGTCGGATCGAGGCAAACGTTCCTTTCTGATACGGAACCCATTTCCCATCCTCTAAGATACGTGAGTGGAGCTCAATGTCATCTTGATACCCCACGACATCGGCCCACCGCCAAGCGGCTGTTGCAATCGGCTTGGGGCACATTTGTTTGGATACGGCGACTGAATAGGTTTCCACTTTTCGGTCCGTGTGGTCGGAGCCAACCGTCAACCACCATTCATTGTTTGCAAAAAATAGAACGGGCTCCGCTTCGCCTGAGCTGTCCGCGCCGATCACTTCGATGCTCGTGGCTTGTGTTAACAAAATCGCACTCCCGCGGTAATACAGCGGTACAGTTGATGGAGCAGGTACGCCAAGCAACTCTAGCTCGTGTATGTGGTGCTGAATGGCTGCAGCATCCCGTCCAGTCCAGCCAGCGATAACCAGTTTGGTGGCGGGGACGGCTGCAAGCGAGAGTTGTGCGGTACCGTCGGTGGCGACAGACTCACAGGAAAAAGAAAGTTGAACGGTCATGTGTTGCACCAGAAAAGGAAAGATGATGAACGTACTTCACGGCCTACGATAGCGTAGCAGGTAGCCAGAGTGCGATCGAAGGAAATATCATCAAGATAATGATAGCGAGCATATAGACGAGCATAAAAGGCATCACACCGGAAAATACGTCAGTAATCGGACCAGGCTGCTTGCGCATGCCTTGCAGAACATACAGGACGGTGCCGTCCGGAGGGCTAATCATCGCGATCTCGACCAGCATTGTGATTACAACGCCAAACCAAATGGGGTCGTACCCAAGTGCCTTGACGACTGGAAACAAAAGGGGAATGGTGCAGATCACCATAGACATCCCTTCCATGAAGGTGCCTAGAGCGAGGTAAAAGCCAATGATAATGAGCATGATTGCCCAGCCTGGCAGCGGCAGTTCGGTTAAGAACTTTGCAAGCATTTGGGGGACACCCAGCGACGATAGAATGTAATTGAGTACATACGCACCAAACAGGATGAGTGCGATCATTGAAGTTGTACGCGCGGTTGCGTGCATGGACTCGCTGATCATCTTCCAGTTCAGCTTTCGATCAACAGCTGATAGAACTAAACTTCCCGCGACGCCAAGTGCAGCAGACTCGGTTGGTGTCGCCCAGCCTGCGTAGATGGTGCCCAGAACAAGTCCGATCAGCAAAGCCGTTGGCAAAAGGTCAGCTAAGCTCGCCAAACGCATTTGCCAAGGCAGACGTGCGACAGACTTTTCACCATGTAGGCCGAGCTTGTAGCTGTAGTACAAAATGACAAGGATAAAGAGTAGTACAACTAAAATACTTGGTCCGATCGCGGCAATATAAAGCGCACCAACGGAGGTTTCGGTGATCAACCCATAGATGATGAATGTAATGCCCGGGGGGATCAGATTGCCGAGTGCACCGCCTGCAGCAAGAGAGCCTAGTACTAGTTTGGGTGGATAGTGGCTTTTTTCAAAATAGGGGAGAGCAACCGAACCCATCGTTGCAGCTGTCGCGACGCTTGAGCCCGCCACAGCAGAGAAGACACCGCAAGCCAAAATATTGGTATGTAGTAAGCCGCCGGGTAAGCGCCCCATCCAGATATTTAGGGCGCGATACAGTCGCTCTGATAAGCCCGCGCGCAACATGATTTCGCCCATCAATAAAAATAGAGGCACGGACACCAAGACAAAGTTGGTGGACGGGTTCCAGATCATCTCGCCAATAAAATTCCAAAAGGGGCGATCTGAGAGTCCAAAGCCGGCGAGCAGTGCAAGGGAGGATAACGCTGCACCGACGTAGATTCCCCCGGCGAAGAATCCTGCAAAGGCTATAAGCACTGCCAATAAAGCCCACCACGGCACATTCGCATTAGATAAGGCGTTCGCTGTGTCAGCGCCGCCGAAGAAGCTTGCGGCACCGATCACAATGCCCATGACAATAATAAAGACGATTGCGATCATGAGGAATTTCCCCCATTTAAGGGAGGGTGCTGCATGTGTGTTTGTGCTTCGGCAACTGCCTCAAGCGTTTCGGCCGCCTCATCCTCGTAGCTTCGCGCCATTAACGCACGGTCCATAGCGGCATAATCACCAGTTACTAATTGTTTGATCGAGCGTGCTGCAATTGCAATCGCCGCCAAGAGCAACAACACAAATCCTGCAGCCCACAGACCTTGAGGCCACACCAGAGGCGTGCGCAATGTGGTCAGATCCGTCGCGTTAAATGCAAGCGAATCGAGTGCTAGGCCAGTTGAACCTCGCACGTAGAAAATCATGGAGACAATCAATGCGAGAAGTGATGCTAAGTGCAACCATACTCTGATGTGCAGCGGGATGCGTTGAACCAAGACATCGATTCGAACGTGTCCGCGCTCAAAGAGTGTGCCTGCTAAGCCCCAGCTCATCCCAATCGCCATTAAATATCCCGTCAGCTCGATGGTGGCTTCTGTTGAAAATCCAAGCAGCTGACGGGCTGCGATGTCAAAACAAATCAGTAGCGTGATGAGTAAGTAGCAAAACCCTGCCACAAACATGGCACGCTGACTGATCCATTCAAGACATCGATACATGCTTTATTTGCCTGCGGTGAACTTAATACCAGTAATTGGGGCAATGACTTCGTTATAAACCACACCACAGCGATCACCGCAACGCTTGACCCAGGAAGGCAATACGGTTTCAGCCAGATCTTTTTTTACAATCGCGGCAGCGTCAGCCTGACCCTTTACTTCGATCATTGGCTTTTTCACAAGCGTGGCTAGCTTGCAACCATCTGCACGACCCACGTTACAGGCAACTCCGTCGGCGGTTGATTCAACGCCAAGCTTCCATTGGGCATCCTGGATCGCAGCGAAAGTTTTCTCGAACTCTTTACGTACGGCTGGATCAAGTTTGTTCCACCAGGCCAAGTTCACAAAGTAGCCTGACGTAGACCAGGATAGTGCCATGGTGTAGAGGTGTGTCGTTACCTCTGGCCATTTCACGCTATTGCCCGACCCCGAGCCTGTAATGCCGCAGTCCACCGTACCGCGCTCAAGCGCGGTGTACACCTCGCCAAAAGCCAGGGAGACGGGTTGGCCACCGAGCGCCTTGACGAGATCGCCTGCTGAGGGGCCATTGATACGAACTTTGAGTCCTTTCAGGTCTGCAAGTGTCGCGATCGGCTTACGACAAAACAACATTTGACCAGAGAAGGGGTAGGTTGCGACGAGTTTGATGCCTAAGCGCTCCAGTTCTTTGTTCGCAACGGGCATCATGGCATCGGCGACACGCCGTGCCTGGGCGATGTCAGGATTCATGCCGGCAAGGTCTACGCCATCCAACATCGGGACATCACCCGATACCGTCGTTAAGGGGGCGGCAGCAATATCAACTTGGCCCGAGCGCACTAAGCGCAGGACTTCAGGTCCGTTCACGTTACGCTCCGGCCAGGCCGAGAGCGTGACCTGTACGCGACCATTGGTGGCGGTCGCCATGCCGTCTTTCAGGAGTGGTTGATCGACAGCCGTATATTGCGGCATGTTGGACGTCACTTGCGTAATTGCCTGGACATTAACTTTGGGCCCACTGGAAGCCGTCTGTGCTTGGGCTGCCGAGGCGCCGATCGCCAGCGCGCACGCTGCCACCAATGTGGTGAGATTAAAAAACTTCATGGATACACTCCTTGAGAGTCATGGAACAAAATGAGAAGAACAAACTTAGAAACTAGCCAGTCGGTGATTGAGTAAATCTGTTACGAGCATGGCTCCGGGCGAGTGGGTAATACAAAAAGGAGGGCGGGCTGCCATCGCAACAGACTGCGGTGTGACGCCGCAGGCCCAAAATACCGGTAGCTCACCGCTCTTGACTTCAACGGCATCGCCAAAGTCCGGCTTGCTCAGTTCTTCAATGCCAATTTGCTCGGGGAAGCCCAAGTGCACAGGCGCGCCATGTACCCGAGGAAAACGTGAGGTGACCTGTACGGCGCGAATTGCATCAGCAGCTGTCATTGGCCGCATCGACACGACCATTGGGCCGTGGAACACGCCAGCGGGTTCTGTGGGGATATTGGTTCGGTACATCGGGACATTCACGCCTTGATCGATATGCCGCATGGGAATTCCTGCTTCGATCAGCGCTTGTTCAAAGGAAAATGAGCACCCAAGCAAAAAACTCACCAAGTCGTCGCGCCAGTAGCTCGATATGTCGTAAGGCTCATCAATCATCTCCCCATCTTTCCAAACACGATAGCGAGGGATATCGGAACGGATGTCTACATCTTCACCTAGCGTCGGCAGCATGGGGTTACCAGGTTCAGACACCGCTAGGATAGGACAGGGCTGGGGGTTGCGCTGACAAAACAACAAAAAATCATTGGCGAGGTTTTGGGGCAAGATCATTAAGTTACCCTGAACGTGCCCGGGAGCCATGCCAGCCGTATTGCCTTTGATTGATTGTTGACGGATCTGCAGCCGGGCTGCACGGGCGGGATTTGCGCCAGCGAGCGATGCGCTATTTTTTATAAGCATGGCAGGTGAGCAGATGTCGTTCATAGAGAAACCTAAGCGAATGAGGTTGGGTAATGGCCATTATCAACTAAAAATTTGTATGTGTCAGCACTGCGTCAGCATTGTGTCAGGATCATGTAAGTGATTGAAAGTTATGCTCACTCCACAAAAATTTCTAAAGAGACATTGAAGTTTTTTTTGGCTATTCCCTCGGAGGTTTTCCGCGGCGATATAGTGAAAGTAACGAGTATTTTCTTTAATTCGCTCGACACCTAAGATCAATAGGAGTTTTCTCATGGCTACTGCAACAGCAAACGCAAAAGCAGCGCCGATGACTGCTGAGGAACGCAAAGTTATTTTTGCATCCTCACTAGGCACGGTGTTTGAATGGTACGACTTTTACCTGTACGGATCGCTTGCAGCGGTCATTGCAAAACAGTTCTTCTCAGGCCTTGACGCTGGTTCAGCGTTCATTTTTGCTCTGCTCGCTTTTGCCGCAGGCTTTATTGTTCGTCCTTTCGGTGCATTGGTGTTCGGTCGTTTGGGCGACTTGATTGGTCGTAAGTACACCTTCCTGGTCACAATCGTGCTGATGGGTGCCTCGACCTTCCTCGTGGGTATCTTGCCTTCGTATGAGTCGATTGGTGTTGCCGCTCCGGTGATTCTGATTGCCTTGCGTATGTTGCAAGGCTTGGCTCTGGGTGGTGAGTACGGAGGTGCAGCGACCTACGTGGCTGAGCACGCTCCTCATGGTAAGCGTGGTGCCTATACCGCATGGATTCAGACCACAGCAACGCTGGGCCTGTTTCTGTCACTCTTAGTGATCTTGTTCACACGTGAAATCACTGGCGCGGACTTTGAGACATGGGGCTGGCGGATTCCTTTCATTGTGTCGATTCTGTTGCTCGGCGTTTCGGTTTACATCCGTCTGTCGATGAATGAATCGCCTGCTTTCAAGAAAATGAAAGAAGAGAACAAGCTCTCTAAGGCACCATTGACCGAGTCGTTCGCTCAGTGGAAAAACCTGAAGATTGTTATTCTGGCTCTCTTTGGTCTGGTTGCTGGTCAGGCTGTGGTTTGGTACACAGGGCAGTTCTATGCTCTGTTCTACCTGACACAGGTGCTGAAAGTTGATGCCAAGACTGCGAACCTACTGATTGCAGCATCTCTTGTGATTGGTACCCCGTTCTTTATTTTCTTCGGAAGCTTGTCCGACAAGATTGGCCGTAAGGTCATCATTATGGGTGGCTTGCTGTTGGCAATCATCACCTACATCCCGAACACGCCGGTGTCGATCTTCAATGCGTTGACACACTACGCTAACCCTGCACTTGAGCAAGCGATGAACAAGTCGCCTGCAACGATCACGGTTGACGAAAAGGAGTGTTCGTTCCAGTTCAACCCGACCGGTACCGCTAAATTCACGAGCTCTTGCGATATTGCGAAGCAAGTGATGGCAAGTAACTCGGCGAGCTATTCGACGATTGCTGGCCCTGCTGGAACGGTTGCGACCGTGAAGATTGGTAACACCGAGATCAAGGGTTACTCGGCTGCTGGTTTGTCAGGCGCTGAACTGAAAGAGAAGGACGCTGCGTTCAAGAAATCTGTACGTAGTGCCCTGGATGCAGCAGGATATCCTGCGAAGGCCGATCCTAAAGCAATTAACTTGCCGATGGTTCTGTTCTTGCTAGTGGTGTTGGTGATTTATGTGACGATGGTGTATGGCCCAATCGCAGCGATGCTGGTTGAGCTTTTCCCAACGCGCATTCGCTACACCTCCATGTCCTTGCCATACCATATTGGTAACGGCTGGTTCGGAGGTCTGCTGCCTACCATCTCATTCGCGTTGGTCGCTCAGAACGGCAACATTTATCACGGCCTCTGGTATCCGATCATCATCGCGGCAATGACTTTGGTTATTGGCGTGCTGTTTGTGCGTGAAACCAAAGACGTAGATATCTACGCAAAAGACTGATGCAGTAATTATTCAGTCAAATAAAAAGCCCGACGTGAGTCGGGCTTTTTTTTCGTTACGTGATTGTTGAAGCAGGACTGCAGGCTAGTGGTGCTCGGTTTACTTTTTCTCTGGAGCATGTATGGCTTCTGCGCCGTGCTTCTCGCCGCCCATATCAATGTCACCGTCGCTCGTATAGAGAAGATAGCCGGTTGCGGCCAACATGACGATAACGAGAATGGCGATTGCTTTGTTGCTCATGATTGATGCCCTTATCAGAGTCTCCCTTAAAAATATTTCTGGGAGTAAGTTTTAAAAATGAATCAAATCATCAAAAAAATACAAAACATCGATGCCAGCACAACCAAAAAAACGATCGCTAGTTTTTGAAGGTAAGCGGGTAGTGTGCTGTCAGAGTTTGTGCTGTATTTAAAAATCTGGTCGTAGCGTTTCCAAGTCAGAATGCCAAGCAAAATGGGGACCACGATACCGAGGATGACTAAAAAGATGCTCATGTCGTGTTTGCTTGTGTCGAGGTGGATTTGACAAGAAAAGAGTTGGTGCGAATGGCACACCGATGTGATTTTAGTACAGTGTCCGACTAGGTCGCACAAGTGTTAGCCATGCTGGCAGTTAGGCTTACGCGAGCCTGACAAAATTAGGGATTAACCCTAGATACGCCTAGCCCGCTGGAATCTAAACTTTTCCAACAAATGATTCATATGTCCGATATGAGTCTGATGTACTTTCCGCGTTGCCTATTATGCAGCGTATTGACTTCGGCCAGCAACAACTCCTAGGAGACGTGTATGAGTTCAGTTAAACCAGCTAAAAACACAGCCAAGACACGACGTAAATTTCTAGCCGGCGCCGCTGCCGGTACTGGCGCAGCTGCGCTCGGTTTTCCAATGGTGTCTCAGGCGCAAACGGTTAACTTCCGTTTCCAGTCAACCTGGCCTGCAAAGGATATTTTTCACGAGTACGCGCTAGATTACGCAAATAAAGTGAACTCAATGTCGGGTGGTCGCCTCAAGATTGAGGTGCTGCCAGCTGGTTCAGTTGTTCCTGCTTTCGGTTTGCTCGATGCTGTATCGACGGGCACTCTAGATGGTGGCCATGGTGTATTGGCTTACTGGTACGGCAAGAGCCCTGCGCTTGCACTTTGGGGCTCAGGTCCTGCGTTCGGTATGGACCCAAACATGCTGATTGCCTGGCACGAATACGGCGGTGGCAAACAATTGCTCGAAAAGATTTACGCTGGCTTGAAGATGGACGTGGTGTCTTTTGTCTACGGCCCTATGCCTACTCAGCCCTTAGGCTGGTTCAAGAAGCCCATCACTAAGGCTGAGGATTTCAAAGGCTTGAAGTACCGTACCGTCGGCCTTTCAATTGAAATCTTTAACGCACTCGGCGCGTCTGTTCAGGCTCTCCCTGGTGGCGACATTGTTCCTGCGATGGATCGTGGTGTCTTGGATGCGGCTGAATTTAATAACGCTTCTTCAGATCGCACGCTCGGCTTCGCTGACGTTTCGAAAGTTTGCATGTTGCAGAGCTTTCACCAGTCGGCAGAACAATTCGAGATTCTGTTCAACAAGAAGAAATATGACGCCTTGGCTCCAGAGCTGAAGGCGATTATTGCAGTTGCCACGCAAGCGGCTTCTGCTGAAATGTCTTGGAAAGCGGTTGATCGCTATTCGCAAGATTTTGTGAAGCTTCAGACTGATGACAAGGTGCGTTTTTATCAAACACCAAAGTCTATCCTTGAAGCACAGCTCAAGGCTTGGGATGAGATCATCGCCAGAAAGTCGGCTGAAAATGCAGACTTCAAAGCTGTGCTTGAGTCACAGCGCGAGTTTGCACGTCGTGCCGGCCGTTGGCAGAACTTTACGAACGTTGATTACAAAATGGCCTACGACCATTACTTTGCACCAAAGCGTTCATAAGATGCGCTAGCGTCACAGAACAATCCGGATGCTTGTCGTCCGGATTGTTTTTTTTAAACTGAAAAAGTTGTGGGATTCAGATGGAATCTAAAGATAGCACCAAAAAACTCATGTTCGCTGTTGATCAGATCAGCACGTTCGTGGGTAAGGGGGCGGGGTGGTTGATCATTGTTCTCATGGTTATCGTTTGTATAGATGTGTTTCGACGATATGTCCTGAACGCCCCATCTGCTTGGATTGGTGAGCTTTCTGTGATGTGCTACGGTGCAGTGATTATGTTGTCTGGTGCGTACACGCTGGCGCAAAACGGCCACGTTCGTGGAGATTTCTTGTATGGCTCGATGAAGCCTAGGACCCAAGCGACCTTGGATCTGATTTTGTACATTGTATTTTTCATTCCTGGGATCGTCGCCTTGTGCTATGCCGGTTACACGTTCGCAGCTGACTCTTGGCGAATCGGTGAGCATACGACGCAGATCGCAAACGGTCCGCCTGTCTACCACTTTAAATCGCTGATTCCCATTGCTGGTGGTCTACTCATCCTGCAAGGCTTTGTAGAGATCATTCGTTGCATCATTTGCCTTCAGACAGGAGAATGGCCTGAACGTCTCAAGGATGCAGAAGAGATTGATGTCGTTGAGCAGCAGTTACAGGCTTCGACCTATGTGGACGAGGACGCCAAGAATTTAGCAATTGCACGCGCTAAGTCGATTGACGAAGAAGCGCACCATCGTCTTGGTGGTGCAAAAGGAGCAAATAATGGGTGATCCAATTATCGGTTTAGTGATGTTGGGCCTCATCGTTGTGGTGATCATGCTCGGCTTCCCAACGGCATTTACGCTAATGGGACTAGGTATGGCGTTCGGGTTCTATTCTTTTTATGATCCCAGCGAAGCTTGGTCTAGTAATAAGATTTTTACGCTGATGGTCCAGCGGACCTACGGTGGTATGACTAATGACACATTGCTGTCGATTCCACTGTTTGTGCTGATGGGGTATGTCATGGAACGCGGCGCGTTAGTGGACAAGATGTTCCATAGCGTACAGTTAGCCTTCCGTAAAATGCCAGCGTCGCTCGCTGTGGCGACCTTGATCATTTGTACGTTCTGGGGGATTGCAAGCGGTTTGGTTGGTGCCGTTGTTGTCTTGATGGGCGTGATCGCTTTGAAACCTATGCTCAATGCTGGCTATGACGTGCGTCTCGCTTCTGGCGTGATTACTGCTGGTGGTACGCTCGGCATTTTGATCCCGCCATCGGTGATGATCATTGTCTATGCCGCGGTCGCAGGCCAGTCTGTTGTGAAGCTTTATGCCGCTGCCATGTTGCCAGGATTCTTTCTCGCCTTCCTGTATCTGGTCTACGTCATTGGTTGGGCGCTAATCGATCCGAAGGTAGCCCCGAAGTTGCCACCAGAGCAACTCAAAGTGGATATTCCACCTTGGCTGGCTTTCATGCGTGATCATTATTCGCACAATATGCTTGTTGCCACCCTTAAGGCGCTTGTGAATCCCGGTCCGCTGATGAAGGCGCCTAGCGATTCACGTTTGGGTTACGGTGGCATTATTAAAAACGTTTTGTCCTCGTTGTTCCCCTTAGTCTTTGGTGTCGCGTTAGCCGCGGGTACCTGGTGGTATGCAGTCATACACCCAGAAGCTCAGTTTCGTGAGTCGCAAGCTATTTTTGCAACGGCACTGCCAGGGCCTGATGCAGTAGCTCCGACTGAAAAAAAACCTGCCGAAGAAGAGACTCTCGTTGAAATCGGATCGGATACGGTTTCGAGCTCACGTTCGAGCAATGCGAATTCCAGTGGCGCCCCGATCGCGTTGGATGCTGATCCTGATAACAAGGACAGTAATAAGCCTGAAGAGTATGTAGGCCCATCGACTAATTTCTATATTTATTACGCTATTACGGTCGCGCTCACTGCGTTGTTGCTGATCTATTACTACCGTCGTTTGCGTGATGAGCAGTTTGAAATTTTGAAGCTGCTTGTTGAGTCAGTCATGCCTCTTGGTTTGTTGACGGTCGTGGTCTTGGCGGTGATTTTGCTTGGTATTACAACCGCAACGGAGTCTGCTGCAATTGGCGCGGCTGGTGCGTTCCTACTTGCAATATCGTCAGGTAGTCTGACATTTGAGCGAGTAAAGGAAGCGGTCTTCTTGACAACCAAGACCACCTCAATGGTTTGTTGGCTCTTCGTTGGGTCAGCATTGTTCTCTGCGGTATTTGCCTTGCTCGGTGGTCAACAGATTATCGAGAAATGGGTTTTGGGTATGGATCTGAGCCCGCTGCAATTTATGCTGCTGTCTCAAGTCATTATTTTCATCCTTGGTTGGCCGCTTGAGTGGACAGAAATCATTGTGATTTTTGTTCCAATATTCCTGCCAATGCTATCTCACTTTGGTATTGATCCGATCTTGTGGGGCACGCTCGTATTTGTGAACCTGCAAGCTGCCTTCTTGTCGCCACCAGTGGCTATGTCTGCGTTTTATCTGAAGGGTGTTGCGCCACCGCATGTGACGCTCAATCAGATTTTCGCTGGAATGATGCCTTACATGTTTATCGTGATTGTTTGTATGGCGATCATGTACGCATGGCCTGGTATGACACTCTGGTTACCTAAGTACCTGTATGGTGGTGGTTAAGCTGTAAGGTATTCGAGTCAGTACGACGGAAAAAAAAACGGGCCTAGGCCCGTTTTTTTTTCGTGTTTAGTTTTACCTAAATTGTTGAACAGTCAAACTGCTTACTCAACTTTCGCGCCTGAGGCCTCAACAACTTTCGCCCATTTTGCGGTCTCAGCAGCAATCACTTTGCCGAAGTCCTGTGGTGTCCCAGGAATCGGTACACCGCCTAACTCTGCCAAACGCTGTTGCATTTTGGGATCAGCTAAGAGCTTGTTCACCGCGGCGTTTAATTTGTCAATGATAGGTTGTGGTGTGTTCTTAGGTACGCCCACGCCAAACCATGCCGTAGCTTCATAGCCAGGTACTGTTGCACCAACCGTCGGCAGATTTGGCATCGATGGCTCGGCAGCTGCAGAAGTCACCGCTAAGGCGCGGATTCTGTTGCCCTTGATGTGGGGAACAGAAGATGGCAAGTTATCAAATAGCACATCGACCTGACCAGCCGTCAGGTCAATCAGCGCTGGGCCTGCACCTTTGTAGGGAACATGAAGCATGTTGCAGCCGGTCATGAACTTGAACAGTTCGCCGGATAGGTGAACTGAAGTGCCGCTTCCGGACGAGGCCATATTGACTTTGCCAGGGTTGGCTTTGCAGTATGCAATGAACTCAGCGACCGTTTTAGCCGGCACTGAGTTCGAGACCACCATGACGTTCGGCGTTCGAATCAAGCCTGCTACAGGGGCAATATCCCTAATAAAGTTGTAGGAGAGCTTTTTGTACAGCGAGGCGTTAATGCCATTCGCAGGGTTTACTAACAACAGGGTGTAGCCGTCAGCAGGTGAGTTGATCACGAACTCGGTCCCGATATTGTTGCCACCACCTGGCTTGTTTTCGACCACGACTTGCTGACCGAGTGAGTCGGATAGGCTGGCAGCAATAATTCGTGCAAGCACGTCAGTGGTGCCACCGGGTGGATAAGGGACAACCCACCTTATCGGTTTATTTGGATAGTCTTGAGCAAAGCTCACACCACAAGAACCAGAAAAGACCGCCGCAATCAGAGCGATCGCACGTACTAGACGCAACATAGAAACCTCCTATCGTATTTTTAGGGCGAAAACGATTCGCAGGGCGTCATCGTACCGTTTTTATAAGTTCATCAGATATTCGAAGCTAGATATATTTTTTTGGATCAGAGCTTGCTAGGCCCAGAATATTGCTGCATCGCAATATTCGTCTCATTGTTATCCCTTAGTACCGCGTTGCGTAAGACTCAAGCAAGCTGAACCCGTTTCAATACGAAATCGCTCTCAGTGACTTGAGGGCGCACCGGGTTAGAGGTTATTTGCGAATGTCTACTCAGATAGAAAGTGGCGATATTTTTTTGCACAACGTAACGTTTCCTCGTCTGTTGCTCGAGCACGCGCGTGTTCGGCCTACGCATCCCGCTTATCGTGAGAAATATTTAGGTATCTGGCAGACGGAGTCATGGTCAGATGCCGCGATCAAAGTGCGTGAGCTTGCCTGCGGACTTGCAAGCAAGGGGTTCACTCGCGGTATGACGCTCGGTATCATCGGTGACAATCGTCCACGTCTGTATCAGGCGATGTTAGCGGCCCATGCGCTAGGTGGTACACCTGTGCCTCTGTATCAAGATGCTGTTGCGACCGAGATGACTTATGTGTTGCAGGATGCAGAGATCGGTTTCGCATTTGCTGAGGATCAAGAGCAAGTCGACAAATTACTTGAAATAGCAGACCAGACGCCCACGCTACGCCATATTTTTTATCTCGACCCTCGTGGAATGCGAGGCTACGAGGATACACGTTTGTGTTTCATTGAAGACTTGATCGAGCATGGGCGTGCCTTCAATCAAGCAAATCCTGATTTTTTTGATGCACAAGTAGCGCTTGGTAAGTCTAGCGATGTCAGCGTCATTCTTTATACGTCTGGTACGACAGGAAAGCCTAAAGGCGTGTGTCAAACGCATGCTTCGATGATCGGTGCTGGTCGGGGGGCGTGTGAAGTTGATGGTCTGAGCCCCACGGATAGTGTGATGGCATATTTGCCAATGGCTTGGGTAGGGGACTTCCTTTTTTCGATGGCCCAGTGTATGGCGTCTGGGTTCACCGTCAATTGCCCTGAGTCGCGCGAAACGGTTAGTACCGATATGAAAGAAATCGGACCCACTTATTATTTCGCACCGCCCAGAGTGTATGAGGGCTTGCTGACATCCGTGACGATTCGCATGGAGGATGCAGGTCGTATCAAACGCAAAATGTTTGATTACTTCATGGGTGTTGCGCGACAGTGTGGCGCTGACCTATTGGATGGTAAGGCAGTGGCGCTCGGGCAGCGCTTTCTGTATGCGTTAGGTAACGCGTTTGTGTATGGTCCGTTACGCAATAATTTGGGCATGAGTAATATCCGCGTTGCTTATACGGCAGGCGAAGCGATCGGCCCAGATCTCTTTAAGTTCTATCGTTCGATAGGCGTTAACTTAAAGCAACTCTATGGACAGACAGAGACATGTGCCTATGTATGTATTCAGCGCGATGGGCAAGTAAAGTACGACTCAGTTGGTAAGCCATCACCTGGCGTTGAGGTGCGTATCGGAGACAACAGCGAAGTGTTAGTGCGCGGCGTGTCGATGATGGATCGATACTATAAAAACGAAGCCGCTACGAGAGATGCGTTTGATGCAGAGGGGTACTTTCGAACTGGGGACGCTGGCGTTGTGGACAGCGATGGAGATCTACGCATCATCGATCGTGCAAAGGATGTGTCCACGCTCTCGAATGGAAAAGTCTTTGCGCCAAAATATATTGAAAATAAGCTTAAGTTCTTCAGCTTTATTAAAGAGGCGGTTGTATTCGGCTCCGGTCGCGATTCGATCAGTGCCTTTGTAAATATTGATCTTGAGGCCGTGGGTAACTGGGCTGAGCGACGCAATATTTCATACGCAGGCTATGTTGATTTGGCTGGTAATGCCTCTGTGGCGGAATTGATTCGCGGCTGTATTGAAAAGATGAACGAGGAGTTATCCCAGGAATCGATGTTGGGACATGCTCAGATTTCTAAGTTTTTGGTACTGCATAAGGAACTTGATCCCGATGACGATGAGTTAACTCGGACTCGAAAAGTCAGACGCGGATTTGTTGAAAGTAAATATGCTCCATTAGTCAGTGCGATGTATGGTGGATTGTCTGAGCAGTTTATCGAGACAAAGGTGCGCTTTGAAGACGGGCGAGAGGGTAAGGTTTCGGCGACCTTAAAGATTCATGAGGCCCCCACGTTTGAAGTGCGAACAGCCTGATTAAGAGAACAAGGATCGTACATGGCAAATCGGCAAATCGGCGATGTCATCTTAGATGTCGAAAACATCAGCTTACGTTTCGGCGGAGTGAATGCGCTTACGAATATCTCATTCAATGTCAAAGAGCATGAGATCAGAGCGATTATTGGTCCAAACGGTGCAGGTAAGAGCTCGATGCTGAACTGCATCAATGGTGTGTACACGCCACAGGCGGGTTCCATTACTTTTCGGGGGCAGACCTTTAGTCATATGAATAGCCGTCAGGTCGCTGAGATGGGCATTGCACGCACTTTTCAAAACTTAGCGCTCTTCAAGGGCATGAGTGTGATCGACAACATTATGACCGGACGTAATTTGTACATTCGAAGCAATATTTTGTTGCAAGCGATTCGATTAGGCCCGGCAGAGCGAGAAGAAATTACGAATCGCGAGAAAGTTGAACACATCATCGACTTCTTAGAGATTCAGGCCTACAGAAAAATTGCCGTCGGACAGCTTCCCTACGGGCTACAAAAGCGTGTTGATCTGGCGAGGGCGCTTGCAATGGAGCCTCAGGTTTTATTACTTGACGAGCCGATGGCCGGAATGAACGTCGAAGAAAAGCAAGATATGTGTCGCTTCATCATGGACGTAAAAGATGAGTTCGGCACAACGATCGTTCTGATTGAGCACGATATGGGTGTGGTCATGGATATCAGTGATCGTGTGGTGGTGCTGGACTACGGCAAGAAAATTGGTGATGGTACGCCCGATGAGGTGCGTGCTAACGATGAGGTGATTCAGGCCTATCTAGGCACATCGCACTAAACACGGAGAGATAGATGGCTTTTTTCCTGGAGACCTTGCTCGGCGGCCTGATGGCTGGAGTGCTCTACTCAGTAGTGGCTCTTGGATTCGTGCTGATTTTTAAAGCCTCGGGTGTTTTTAACTTTGCCCAAGGTGCAATGGTGTTATTTGCCGCGCTGGCGATGGCTCGCTTTTCAGAGTGGGTGCCAAGCTGGTTGGGGTTTGAAAGTTTGCTGCTTGCTAACGCAATCGCCTTTGCACTAGCCGCACTGTGTATGTTTGTGTTTGCGTGGGTCGTGGAGCGCTTGGTATTGCGTCATTTGGTTAATCAAGAACCAGTAACACTATTGATGGCGACGCTCGGCATCACGTACTTTCTTGACGGCTTTGGTCAAACGGTTTTTGGTAGTGCGGTCTATCGGATTAATGTGGGGATGCCCAAGGAGCCTATCTTTGTCTTGGATAACGTGTTTCAAGGCGGCCTGCTCGTTAATCAGGAAGATTTGATTGCCGCTCTTATCGCCGCAACGCTTGTTGCTGTGTTGTCACTATTTTTTCAGAAAACGACAACTGGACGAGCCTTGCGGGCTGTTGCGGATGACCATCAGGCTGCGCAATCGATCGGCATTCCTTTGAACCGGATGTGGGTCATTGTTTGGTTCGTTGCGGGTATCACAGCACTAGTCGCTGGGATTATCTGGGGATCGAAGATTGGCGTTCAGTTTTCGTTGACTACCGTTGCACTTAAAGCTTTGCCAGTCATTATCTTGGGTGGTTTGACATCGGTGCCGGGGGCCATTATTGGTGGTTTGATTATTGGCGTCGGCGAAAAGCTGTCTGAGGTTTATCTTGGGCCGTTAGTGGGGGGGGGCATTGAAATCTGGTTCGCTTACGTTTTGGCGCTTGTGTTCCTGCTGTTCAGGCCGCAAGGTTTGTTCGGTGAAAAGATTATTGACCGAGTGTAGGAGACGAGCATGTTCTACAGAGAAAATGGCCAGTTCAAGATCGCTTACCGCGCCGATCAACAGATTTTTCCAATTGCTCAAGATCGTTGGGCTGTCATGGCGCTGGTTGCCTTCGCATTTGTCGGCGTCCCCTTTATCGCTGATGGCTATCTTTTCCGTGCAATCTTAATTCCGTTTGTGATCTTGTCTCTTGCAGCCATTGGTGTAAACATCTTGGTTGGCTATTGCGGTCAGATCTCATTAGGCTCGGGCGCGTTCATGGCTGTGGGCGCATACATGGCCTACAACGTTTCGGTTCGTGTTGAGGACATGCCGCTCGTTTTATCTTTGCTCTCCGGTGGATTTTTCGCGATGTTGGTTGGGATCGTGTTTGGAATCCCAAGTCTACGGGTGAAGGGGCTCTATCTGGCGGTCGCTACGCTTGCAGCACAGTTTTTTTGTGATTGGGCATTTTCTCGAATTAATTGGTTTACCAATAGCAGCTCTTCGGGCTCAGTTGCAGTTTCTAATCTCAGCGTTTTTGGTTGGAGCATTGATTCTCCCGTAGAGAAGTATCTTTTTTGCCTAATTTTCACGGTCGCGTTTGCGATCCTTGCCAAAAATTTGGTGCGTGGTGCAATCGGTCGTGAATGGATGGCAATTCGCGATATGGACGTAGCTGCGGCGGTTATCGGTATTCGTCCCATGTACGCAAAGCTAAGTGCATTTGCCGTCAGCTCTTTCATCATTGGCGTAGCGGGCGCGCTTTGGGCTTTTGTGCACTTGGGCTCATGGGAGCCTGCTGCATTTTCGATTGATCGTTCCTTTCAGCTGCTCTTCATGGTGATCATCGGCGGGATGGGCTCGATCATGGGAAGTTTTTTTGGTGCGGCTTTCATTGTGGTTTTGCCCATATTCCTAAATCAGGCGTTGCCGTGGGTCGGCAGTCTTGTCGGGGCGACAGTCTCTACCGCAATGATTTCTCACGCGGAGTTCATGATCTTCGGCGCATTGATCGTGTGGTTCCTTATCGCGGAGCCGCATGGATTAGCCAAGCTTTGGAGTATCGGAAAACAAAAGCTACGTTTGTGGCCGTTTCCCCATTGATTTTTATACCTCAGTACTCTGAATACACCCAGAGGGCTAGGGCGTTCGCTGCTTTTACCGGTGTTTAATACGACAGGAGACAATCCATGAAATTTCGACAAATTACTTTAGGCCTCGCCCTAGCAAGCATGGCGTTGACCGGAGTGTTGAGCTCGTCAGTAGCAACGGCGCAGGAAAAGGTTCAGTTTTTTCCTAGCTTGACCGGTCGTACCGGTCCGGTTGCACCCAATGCGACGCCATTCGCAAACGGGTACGCTGATTACATGAAGCTCGTCAACACGCGTGGTGGTATCAACGGTGTGATGACTCTCGTTGAAGAGTGTGAAACCGCTTACGCGACGGATCGTGGTGTTGAGTGCTACGAGCGCTTGAAAGGCAAGCATGGTGGAGCGACCGTATTCCAGCCACTGTCAACTGGAATTACCTTTGCGTTGACCGAGAAGATTCCTGCAGACAAGATTCCAATGATTACCTCGGGCTACGGCCGCAGCGATTCGGCTGACGGGGATATCTTCAAATGGAACTTCCCCCTGATTGGACATTACTGGGTAGCCGGCGACACTGTTTTGCAGCACATTGCTAATAAAGAGGGCGGTTGGGATAAGTTGAAAGGCAAAAAAATTGCCGTGGCTTATCACGATAGTCCCTTTGGTAAAGAGCTTTTGCCCATTATGGAAGAGCGCGCCAAAAAACATGGCTTTCAGCTGCAATTGCTACCAATCCCTGCGCCAGGCGTTGAGCAAAAGGCTATCTGGCTTCAGGTGCGTCAACAACGACCCGATTATGTCGTTTTACAAACTTGGGGTGTGATGACTCCCACGGCTATCCGTGAAGCGATTGCAGTGGGATACCCTCGCGAGAAGATGTTTGGAACCTGGTGGTCTGGTGCTGAGCCCGACTTACGAGACGTTGGTGCTGCGGCGAAAGGCTATAGCGCAGTCATGATGCAGCATGGTGCAGAACCGCAATCTGATGTTGTTAAGCAAATTCTTGCTTCGATACACGACAAAGGACAAGGTACGGGTCCACGAAACGAAGTTGGGCAGGTGCTATACATGCGTGGGGTGGTGGGTGCCATGTTAGCGGTTGAAGGTGCCCGTGCCGCACAGGCAAAGTTTGGACCAGGCAAACCCGTGACACCAGAGCAAGCGCGTTGGGGTTATGAGAACCTGAAACTGACACAAGCCGATTTGGATGCGCTGGGGTTCAAGGGTGTGATGCGTCCTGTGGCCACGACTTGCAGCGATCATATGGGTTCTGCATGGGCTCGCGTTCATACCTGGGACGGCGCCAAATTTGTGTGGGCATCTGACTGGCTTCAGGCGGATAAGAGCCTGATTGACCCGATGGTTAAAGCTTCGGCCGAGAAATATGCCGCTGAAAAGAAGATGACCCGTCGCACTAAAGAGGACTGCCAGCCCTAAAGCTGGTCCCGCTGGTCGATCATCGGCCAGCGGGTAGAGATTCCTACACTCCACCAAGAGATGCTGTCCATGAATAGTTCCTCAATCGTTTTGAATGTAAACGGCATCGAGGTTATTTACAACCACGTCATCCTTGTACTCAAGGGCGTGTCGTTACAAGTCCCTCAAGGTCAAATTGTTGCCCTGTTAGGGGGCAACGGTGCTGGAAAGACCACGACTCTGCGGGCGATCTCAAACTTGCTGCGCGCTGAGCGAGGCGAGGTCACAAAAGGCTCGATAGCCCTGAGAGGCGAGCGCATTGAAAACATGACGCCTGCTGACCTCGTGAAGCGCGGAGTCGTACAGGTCATGGAAGGACGACATTGCTTTGCACACTTAACGATTGAAGAAAATTTGTTAGCAGGGGCCTACATCTTAAATAATCAAGCTGACATCAATGCAAACTTGGAGAAGGTCTATGCGTACTTCCCAAGGTTAAAGACCCGTCGTACGTCGCAGGCAGCTTATACCTCGGGTGGTGAACAGCAAATGTGTGCGATTGGCCGGGCGCTTATGTCAAACCCCAATGTCTTGCTGCTCGATGAGCCCTCGATGGGCTTAGCGCCGCAAATTGTTGAGGAAGTATTTGAGATTATCAAGGACCTGAATCAGAAAGAAGATGTCACCTTTTTAGTGGCTGAACAAAATACGAATATGGCGTTGCAGTACGCTGATTACGGCTACATCATGGAGAGTGGCCGTATCGTTATGGACGGTGCTGCCGCAGACTTGCGTAACAACGAGGATGTCAAAGAGTTCTATCTAGGCATGGGTGCTGGAGAGCGCAAGTCTTTCAAAGAAGTAAAAAGCTATAAGCGCCGAAAGCGTTGGCTCGCATAAGTGTATTGTTTGCTGATGTGTTTAGATAAGTTCCCTCGTTGTATTTAAAAGTAAGGTTGATTCGCGTGGCCACGATCCTCACTCCGTTAGAACTACGTCCGCAGAAGCAACGCGATGCTGACTTGGTGCACGCCTTACAAAGTGCAGTGACGCACGCAAAGAAAAACGCACCTTACTACGCTGCGTCACTTGCGGATATTCAAGTTAGCCAAATTAAAAGTTTGGAAGCGCTTTCAGCACTTCCAGTTCTTCGTAAAGCAGATTTACTTAAAATTCAATCAGCGAACCCCCCGCTTGGAGGACTGTTGGCTGTTCCTGTGAATCAGATTCGCCGGATTTTCCAATCGCCTGGTCCGATTTATGAGCCTCAAGGTCTGCGGACGGACTACTTTCGTTCGGCGCGTGCCTTACGTGCTGCAGGTTTTGAATCGGGTGATATCGTACATAACGGTTTCGCCTATCACTCGACTCCTGGCGCTTGGATTCTAGAGGGAGGCCTGCATGAGATCGGTTGTACGGTTTTTCCCGGAGGTGTAGGGCAAACTGAACAACAAGTTCAGGCAATGTTGCAAATTCGACCAAGCGGTTATGTCGGTACTCCGTCGTTTCTTAAGATCCTTATAGAAAAATGTCTTGAGCAAGGCGCGCCCAATGCAATCGTTCGCAAAGCGTTAGTCTCTGGTGAAGCGTTAACACCCTCGCTACGCGGGTGGTTTGCTGGGCATCAGATCAAGGTCAGCCAAGCGTATGCGACCGCCGAGCTTGGCGTGATTGCGTATGAAGGTCAGGACCCGTCAGAGGGGCTGATTGTCGATGAAGAAGTGATTGTCGAGATTGTGGAACCCGGCGGCTCAAAACCGATGCCGTTCGGAGAGACGGGCGAGGTCGTTGTGACGCATTTTGGGGCAGAGTATCCAATGATACGTTTTGCGACAGGGGATCTATCTGCGTTTCACGCTAACTCATTGAGTGTTCCTGCCTCGTGCGGTCGAACCAATGTCAGGATCAAAGGCTGGTTGGGCCGTGCTGATCAAACGACAAAGGTACGAGGCATGTTTGTACACCCCGGACAGATTTCTCAAATTGCCAGCCGCTTTCCTGAGATCAAGAAAGTCCGTCTTGTCCTGACAGGTCGAATCGGGGAGGACAAAATGATTGTCTACTGTGAGTTGGCTGATGGCACCTCGGGCGATGGTATTACGCTGCGGGTTGCAGATGCTGTGCGTGATGTGACACGATTGCGAGCCGACATACAGCTTGTAGCACCTGGTTCGTTGGCTGACGATGGAAAGCTAATTGAGGATGCAAGGGACTACAGCTGAGTTGATCTTCGAGCGATCAGCTTACTAAGGCAATGTGATCCGGCTATCGCGTTCAGACAGGT
>JACCED011636097.1_pt1 | contig 29531 bp, 26 predicted proteins | sample 7455021 | NCBI WGS metagenome assembly JACCED01 (sample SAMN15323456, study PRJNA562643) | freshwater metagenome | isolation source: river surface water | place: USA:Blue River Watershed | collected 2017-08-19 | reverse complement strand
GGAGTCCTCCCTTATTATATCATATTTTAACGCGCGATATGAATACTTTAGCCGAGATTAATGTAGATATTCATTTACCAAAACTGAGTACTTGTTTAACAACAAAGGATGATTTTGGTTCTCTTGAGAAGATGTATGAGTATTACAGAGTTGATAAAAATATGGGGTGCGAAGGATTTATGTTAATTGATTCAAAGGGGAGAAGACATAAAATAATAAAAGATTTAATAAAATATATTCGTAATTTATGGGGAAATAATAATAATCGTTTTTTCAGATATTTGGAATTACGTAAAGATTTGAATCTGTTGAACGAATATTTATTTTATTTTGGTTATGATAAACCGCTCTTTTTGAATTATGAGGGTGTTGTTTCCCAATTAGCGCATAGTATTTTTGGAGTTTATATGAATAAATTTGTAATGAAAACGAGCAATGACGTTCCTTTCTTTTATAAAAAGATTATTTATAATATACACGGTGATTTTTTGAAAACACGGGAGCAGATAACACCATATAAAATTCTGTATTTTTTGGGATTATTGGACCCTAAACAGATTTGTTATATGTTGAATAATTTAAATAAGGCTGAAAATACGAATAATGTTCCAATGGAATTATAATATTATTTTGTAAAAATACTATTTTGCAAAAATACTATTTTGCAAGAATACTATTTTGCAAGAATACTATTCCAAATAGTGTCTGCGAAATTTTTCTTTCATGAATTCAATAATTAATTTATTACTTAAATTAGGATATTGATTTAGTTTTTTTCTTAAAATGTGGTCAAAACTGTATGTCTTCCATTTATTACAGGAGCAACATAATGCTTGGTAATTTGATAAATTATCTTTGCCTCCCAAGGAGAGAGGAATTATATGGTCAACAATTCTTCCGATACCGAGACGTTCATAGCATAAATTGCATTTATCATCTTGATTATCAAATATTTCGTATTTTATATAGTCATGTATTTTGGAACGTTTCTCGTATGATGGCGCGGCTTTTGGTTTTCCTTTTGCATTGTCAAATTTCTTTGCAGTTGGTCGTCTTCTCTTTTTAGGTTTCGTTTTACCCTTTAATATACGATTTAATAAATCAGATTCAGGTATAATCTTCCTTCGAACAAGAGGCTTTGATTTTAAAAATCCTTTTAAAGAGGCTTTATCATACTCTTTTTGACTTACCATTTTAGTATGTAAAATTTATTAAAAATACAAATATATTTATTACAAATTATATTTATTGCAAATTATATTTATTGTTAGTTAAAAATATTATTCATTTTTATTTTTTATTCTATGTATTTTCATTAACCGGTAAATTGGCTGCATTATGACGACAATATTTTACTCCATCTATCTCTGTATTAAGATTCCATATGGTAGGACAATCTGTTAAGTATGGATTTATATATTTTTTCATATCAGGTAAAGAGATATAACACCCTTTTGTAGATGGTAAATTAGGGTCAACCATTAGTGTAAAATGTTTATCACATTCGAGGCCGGGTGCGTCATAAAATTTGGCAAAATCTTGGCCAAATTGCGTGGCTTCAAAATGTTCTATATCTGTTTTTTTAACATATAATGTAAGAATGAGGATAAAAATCAATAATAATGCTATATAAATATTTTTCATTATATATAGGATATATTTAGAAAATATATTTGACTATGAAATATATTTGAATCAGAAATATATATCTAATAAAATGATTTAAAGAATGATTGATAATAAAAATATATAAAATGGAGTTTGAGTCCATAGCAAATGAAAAGATAGATTTTAAGAATAATAATTTTGCATTGATTGCATCAAAAAAAGATTTGTTAATGCAGTCATTAATTAATTTTTTTTCAATTAGAGAAAATTTAGACCAAATTATACCAATTATAATGGGAAAATCTAATATTTCATTGAGAATACTTGATTGGTTTGTTACAAATTATAGCAAAAAGAATAATATAAATTATACTGTTAGTGTAAATGAGGAGAAGAAGAAGAATTTCATTGTATATTTGGATTATAAATCTCAGTTAAAAGCTTATAGTAAGAGACAATTTGACCCATTTTGTCGCCGAGAAAGAATATCGTTTATTGACCATGATAATCATGAATTAATTACGACCGTTGGACAATTGAATTTTTTTAGATGGTCTTTAGAGAATAATATACTCTCCTATGTACTGGATAATTATGAGGATATTGAGACTGATATGAATTCATCTTTGAAGAATTTATATAAGAAGAAAGATGGTGATAAATCGCGCCGAAAGAGGACTGAATTATCTGTATCTGCAACGAAAACAGTGAATAAACATAATGTGAGTATTGTCGTTCAATTTGATTAAAAGTGGATGGTAAAAATAAATTAAAATAAAATAAGATTTTTTCTATTTTTTTCTATAAAATAATATATATTATAAATATATATAATGGCAAATCAAATTGTAAATGGAAAATTTACTACAAGAGATGTGGATTTTCAACCATTTCAAAGTAGTGCTGGGATTGTGAGATCATGTCCCGATTATTATTCAATGGTTCAAAAGGCTGGTAAGAAATCGGCGAAAGGCAAGAAATCTGCTAAGGGCAAGAAAACATCTGATAAAAAGAAGAAGGTTTCTAAGAAGAAGACAACTAAGAGAAAAACACAAAAGGGTGGTCAAGAATCATCCGGTGCAACTTCTATGACTACAAATTTCTTTGACCCAAAAGCACCAATGAGTGATGCATCTGCCGATTCGGGAAAAGGTGTTGAAACAGCTTATGGTAAGGCCGACCCATTAGATGTTGGCACTGGAATGTTGGCACCATATACAACTTCTACCAGCCCAACAGCTAATCATTCAAGTGGGGAACAGACTGGTGGAAAGAAATCTCGTGCCAAAAAGAGAACTTCTTCTAAAAAGAGATCTCCTGCTAAAAAGGATACTAAGAAGAAAAAATCAACTGTTAAAAAACAGAAGGGGGGTGATTGTGGTTGTTCTGGAACACCACCATTAATGAATGGAGGTGCAGTTTATGCATTTGACGGTAGTTGGGGTCAACCAGCATCATTAGATGGAAAAGTAAGTTATGAATCTGTTCCATTGACAAATGAATTGGATTTACCAATGCCTTTAAAAGGTGGTAGTAAGAAGCGTTCAATTAAAGGTGGCTCAAACTATTTAAAGGGAATATCAAATAAGCCTATATTTGAAATCAAAAATTTTATTAATGCCGGTATTCAAAAACCTATTTCTATGTTAGATGGATTATCAGATGCATATGATGCTTCTGTCAAAAAGGCACAGAATATCAAAATTGGAACTTCAAGAATGGGTGGAGCTAAGAAGAGAGCAGCTAAGAAGCCAGCAGCTAAGAAGAGAGCCACTAAAAAGCCGGCCTCTAAGAAAAAGGGAAAAAAAGCACATAAAGGTGGTGATGGTTCCGATTTCGCTCCAACATTGGCATCTAGAGGCCCCGCAAATGCCCCCGATGCATATTGGGGAGTTCCAGGTGAAATGTGGTTCCGTCAATTTAACAAAACCGGTGATTATATTCCTAACTCACGTCTAGCAGAGGCAGCCACCCCTGAATTGGCAAGTACTCCTGCAAATAGATGGGTAACTGGATATGACGATATGGGACTTGGCGCAATTTATGGTAAACCATAAATCTTCATATATATTTTTTTCTAATATAGCGAATAATTAGGCATGTAATTCTTCGTATTTGTATCATCTGGATTCATTATGTGAACAATATTATAAAAATCATCTGGACGCGAGTAAATATTTAATTCTTTAACTTTATTTTCATTTTTAAATAAAATATCCAATTGATGAACCTCATTTTGTAATATCTTTTGTAATTCATCTGTATAATCTTTCAGATTATCTTGGGAAATAGAACCTAATGGTACATTATATATAATAGATGCATATTCATTTAAAGCCTTCTCCATCTCTACCTTTACAATATTATAATTATTCCACGATTTGTCAACATTGTTTTTCATCTGATAAGATAAGCCTAATATATTATTACAATGAATAAGCGTATTTACGAATGAACTCACATTATAAACAACGAATTGGCGAGAATCATAGAAAAAATCAATTAATAATGGATTTAAATAAAAATAAGATTGTTTTCTACTTGTTTTTGGCAATATATTAATATTATTATTCGATATATTTGATACAAATTCCGTATTAAACATAAATTTATTGATAAATTTTAATTTATTATTATAATCTTTTATAAAATTATTAAATTGGAAGAAATTATTTTTAAATAAATATCCTATTACCACATAACCTACTAAAAAAATCATAATATGCTTTATTTCGACGTTTAGTTTAGAAACTATTGAAAATATTAATAATCCAATAAAAATATAAATGATAATATAGTATTTTGGAATAGTATTGACAATATTTATAATATCATTATCACTATTAATACTTTTATCAATAAATCTATTTAAATTATCCATTGTAGTACTTGCTGTATCATAAAAATTGCTAAATATGAATTCACTATCACTCATATAATTAAATGATAGAATAATTTATTTTTTTTTTCTAAATTAAATATATAAAAATATGCGTTTATTCTCTTCTAAATCGATTCAATCTGTTGTTTCATCAGATGGTCAAAAAAAAATAAAAATTAATATCATAAAAGGTGATGAATCTGGATTGAAACATGTTTCGGCAATTACAGAAAATATGGGACAAACATTTAATATTCGGGAAAGGGTTGTTCGAAAGACCCCTGTTGGACCAGTTATACAAAATAAAGCATTTAAATTAAAAGCGAGTGATATTTATCAATTATTTGATGGTTCTAAGAAAAGTCTTACTGCTCCAGTAGCATCTGCAAAAGAGGTTGTTAAGAAGAGCGATAAGAAAAAGGTCGGTGATAAGAAGAAGAGTGGTGATAAAAAGAAGAGTAGTGATAAAAAGAAGAGTAGCGATAAAAAGAAGAGTGGTGATAAAAAGAAGAGCGGTGATAAAAAGAAGAGTAGTGATAAAAAAGTTATAAATAAATAAAAATAAAATTGATTCCTAATATTTTGTAAAATTATCTTAATATAATAATATCATCACACTAAAAATGGAAAAAACAGAAGAGAAAACATCGAGCAGTGGTGTCCAAGCATTTGGTGAAAAGAATGATTGGAAAGCCATTTCTCGCGAAAATGACCCCGTATTATCTGCTGTTATGTCCATTATTCGCAATGATTATTGCGGAGAACAATCGGCAAAAATAAGCAGTAGAACTATTAATTCAAATTTATTTATTAATCAATTTATGAAATTTATTGATAAAAACAAAATGAATAAATATTTCAATTATGAGCCTATCGTTGAAGAGACGAAGGTTGATAAGAAGAGTGCCAAAAAGGGTAATAAAAAAGGAAAAAATACTATCGCGGAGGATATAATGATTAATACCGACATAAAAATGATTGAAACAGATCTTGATATGATGAGTATTGACACAGATACCTTTACGCCTTTATTAATTAATGCATATCGCATTAGTTATACAAAATTCTTTTACATTATCTTTTGGGCAATGCACTTATCCAAAAAGAAGGAGTTCAGTTCAGATGCATTATTATATAATTTATTAAATTGTGTAATAAGTTTATCTCGAGCAATCGATGATAATAAGTCTGATTTCAACGATTCTTTTATGAATTCTGTTCAGGATTTATTGAATACATTGAAGGCTAAATTGGTCAAAAAATCTGGTTCTATTGAGAATATATACAAGATGATATTTTATCATTCTGAATTAATTCTCGAATCATTTTGGGACAATTCAAAGCCTAAATCTATCGATTTATATCCGGAACAGAGAACAGTTATTGAAAGAGTGTTAGGTAGAGCCGATTCTGATAAACCACTTTTGCTCTTTTACAAAGTGCCTCCTGGCAATGGTAAAACAATGATTGCTGCACCATTAGCTGAGGCTCTGTATAAACAGAGTAAAGGAGGGCCTATCAAAAAGTTTCTCTTATACATTTGCTACAATAAACTGGTTAGAAATGACGTTGCATCTATATGCAATGGCGTGAATTGCGATATGCCATTCTGGCTCGCAACATCTGACATGTATGATGGTAAAATGGAGACATTATTACGTCCTTACAGAAACTGTTTTGATAAATTTAAGACGACTCGTAAAAAGATTCTTGAATCAAACGACCGTTTTGCAGATGTTAAAACACAATGGGAGTATTATATGGATATTACTGATAAAGAACCTTATATGATTATATCAGATTTGGTCTCTGCTCATAAATTGTTAGCTGTAATTAAACCTGACAAAAAATTATTTCCATATGAATTGGTCGTATATTTTGATGAAGCGTTTGCAGGTGCTGACCAGGAGATTACCTCTCAGATTTTTAAAGAGCTCCCACGAGTCTCTATATTAGTATCCGCCACTTTGCCAAACTTTCATGAAGTTCCGAAATTTATTGAGAATTTTAGATTAAGATATCCTTCCGATGAAGAGACGACTGTAATGGTCGATTCAACTGCGCAACATATTAGTTGCACTTTTGTGGACCCAGACGGAAACGTTTATCTTCCTCACTATTTTGTTAATAATCTTTCTGATTTAAAAGACTATGTCAATGTAATTAGAAATGATCCAATCAAGATTAGAGGATATTCACCAAAAGAGGTGTATAATATGGTTAAACGTATTGAACATCTTATTCCGCGCGAATTACATTTTGAGAATATATTTCCAAATTATGGTAATATTAAACATCGAGAGATACGTGATTATGCAATGAATGTGTTAGATTATGTTGCTGGTTCGGGAAATGAAGAATTATTCTCTTTGATAGTATCGAAGAATAAATTATTTATGAATCGATTAGACAATAACAATTTTTTAACAAGTGATGCTCATTATTACCAGGATGGGAATACTCTGGGAATATCTTCCCAGAATGATTTTTATCCACGGCTAAATCGAATGACAAACCAATTATTTAATGATTCTCCAAAGATGAATAAGATAATTGAAGCATATGATAAAGCATCTGAAGCGAGAAAAAATCAGATTGAAAGCTTAGAAAAGGGTATTCGTAAGGATAACAAAGATGATATTGAATTTCAATTGAGTCAGATTGCGAATCAATCATTGAGATTAAATTGGCCTAATAAATATATCGTTAATTCGAAAGAGCACGGTAAATTATATGGTCATGCAATCTATAATGAAAACTTGGGAATTAAAGTTGATATTCATCAGCTTAAACTTCTTGAGGAGAGTAATGCAAAAGCGCTTTTGTCTAGTATCGGTATTTACAATCCTGATGAAATGAATACAGATGATAAATCTATTTTCATGGAGTATAAGGATGAGATGCGTTTTATTTTATCAACTCCTGCAATTATTTATGGAACAAATATGAATATTAGTAATGTTGATATCGATGAATCATATTCGTCGGAATCTACGCGAAATTCGATTTACCAATTAATTGGCAGAGCTGGTCGAAAAGGGAGACGTTCATATAGTGCAATGGCAGTTTTTAAAGACTGGAATTTATTGAATAAAATTATGAGCATAACCTTTGAAAACGTTGAGGCAAAAATGATTGAAAATATGTTTGAATCCTGAAAATAATATCTTTTTTCACTTTATAATGAAAAAAAAGTTTAATTTACAGAATATGTTTATAAATGTGAATAATGAAAAAATAAATATTCTTTATTTGGAAGCCAAGCCGGATAAGTATGTTTTATATCAAAAATTAGATGATTCTCAAGAGAATGAAGACCACTTTAAGAGAATTGATTCGGATGAAAATTTTGTAATCCCTTTTAAAAAGAAATTCTCGCATATCTTTTTCAATGTTGTTAAAAGTCAGAAAACGGGCATGTACGAACTTATTTTAAATAAAAAACAGGTTTATTGCACTGAATATTCTGACCCGATTCACACAGAACATGAAAATATGAAATTAATCGATTTTCAGGGGAAATTATTTATGGGTAAACGAGAAGACGTATTTTCAGATGATTCAGTTGATGAAAATAATGTTAAGAGTATCAGTTTAACAGACGATTCTAATAAATCCAATGAACCTAAAGAAGAATTAATTATTCAAAAATTGGAAGAGGTGAAACCCGATATTGTATCTATGGTTTTGGGTGAGAATAAAAAGGTTCTTTCACCACCTATGAAAAATAAGAGAAAAGAGAAACTTGTTGAAGTTGCCCCAGCAGAGGAGAAACCAGTCATTGTTGTTGTTGCCCCGGCAGAGGAAAAAACTGTTGCTGACCCTGTTGAGGAGAAACCAGTCATTGCTGTTGCCCCTGCTGAGGAGAAATCCACCCCTGTTGAGGAGAAACCAGTCATTTCTGTCGCCCCTGCTGAGGAGAAAACTATTGTTGAAGTTGTCCTAGCAGAGGAGAAATCCACCCATGTTGAGGAGAAACCAGTCATTGCTGTTGCCCCTGCTGAGGAAATACCTGTTGTTGTCCTAGAAGAGGAAAAATCCACCCCCGTTGAAGAGAAAACTGTTGTTGAAGTTGCACCTGATAAGGAAATACCTGTTGAGGAGAAAACTGTTGTTGAAGTTGTCCCCACTGAGCAGAAGGTATCTGAAATAAAGGTAGAATCAAATGATGGTGCACCACTTTCAGAAGAGGATGAAAAATTAAATATAAAAATAAAGGAGATTGCAGAAGAGATAAAGAGAGAAAAATCAGATTTAGAACATGTTTTAAATAAAGAATTCACTATTCATCATATCATATCCGATTTTTATCAACTTGAAAAAGAGATAGAAGAGAGTGTTAAAAAGAATATGGAAAGAAAAATTGAAATAAAAAGTGAATCAAATGAAAAAGATTTAAGAAAAATGTATAAAACAAATTTTCAACATAATAATACAAATTACAGTATAAATACGATTAAATTAGAACCATTGCCAAAAGACTCAAATATAATGAAAATAGATGTCCATGAAAATAATATTATTAATACACCATCTTTGGCGTTTGAAATAGATTCGAATGATATGAATTATTTAATTTTATATAATAACATCAGATATCTCATTAATAAAACAGGAAATTTAATTGTAATCATCAATTTATATAATAAAAATATTCAAAAAGTTAAGAGTAAAGATTCATTGAAGATACTAAATAACGATTATATGTTATATAATACCGTATTTATACCAATGGAGAATAAAAAGATATTTAATAATGATTATGGAACGTCGTTTAATTTATTAACACCTAAAATTTAAAAAAAGTTTATTTTTTTATAAAAAAATATTTATACTTATATAGAATAAATATTATGTCTTGGAAACAGTACACTTGGATTGTGTTTCATAACGTAGCGAAGAATTATGATGATAATAATAAAGATAGATATAATGATTTTTTTGAATCATTTAAAGTGGTAATACCATGTAGAATATGTCGTGAACATTATAAAAAGAATGTTTCCGAAAATGATATGAATATTTACTCTAATATGGAAAGTAATAAAATATTTAATTGGACAGTAAATTTACACAATACGGTTAATCGAATGCACGGAAAAAGTCAATGGGGTTATGATAGGGCATTAGAATTCTATAATAAAAATGGATTACCATATCTCGTTATTAAATTTTTTATATTTGAATATATTGCACATAATTTTAAAAAGGGACCCGAGAAGACTGAAAATCTATTTAAAATGTTAAAATCACTCGCATATGTTTACCCTGATAGAGAGAAGAGGGATAAATTAATTGATTTTACTAATAAATTTCAGTTAACACGCGAATCATTGCGTAATTGGTTATTGGCATATTTAGTTATTCTAAAATAACCGCACAATATGCGATTAAATTATACAGAAAATAAGATAGTTATTAGTATGTGTATAGGATTTTGTTTCCTAACTTATGATAATTTAGAGAGAATAGATATATGGAATGATTTTTTCAAAACGGTTGATAAAACGAGATATAAAGTGTATATTCATGCAAAAAATCCATTAATGATAACAGAATATTATTACGATTTTCCTATCAACATTATTAGAAATCCAGTGCAAACAAAGGGAAAAACAGATATAACAATTGTAGAGGCAACTCTTAAATTATTAAAAGATGCTTTTAAAGAGAATAGTGATACGACTCATTTTATATTTTTGTCTCAAAGTTGTATCCCTATATACGATTTTAATAAAATATATGATTTCTCAAAATCTGCAAATAAATCCATTATTTCATCTAAAGAGAATAACCAGAAGAACCGATATTTTCAAATGGGGAAAGAGATGATGAAAAATATACCCTATCAGAAGTTCACAAAACAGCAGCCAAATATGATATTAATTCGCGATGATGTTGCAAAATTGACGAATAATTTGTTGCTACATTATTTTAAAGATATGACCTGTCCAGATGAACATTATTTTATTAATATACTCTTATATATATTTCACTCTGACGTTATTAAACAACAAATAACTTTTTGCAATTATGATTTAAATAGAACGCAGGGATTATTATTTTCATATATTGATGAGAAATTTATTAAAGGATTGCGAAGTATGGGATTCCTTTTTATGCGTAAAGTGAATAAAAATAGTATGATTGATAATCATTTTTTATTTCTATAATATTATATAATATCATTATTATGATACCGATTATAATTATTTCATTTAATAATTATAAATATGTCAAAAATATGATTCAACAGATAGAATCAATAAATCCAGAATATGTTAAAGATATAAAAATAATGGACAATTGCAGTAATAATGAAGATACAATTGCATATTTGAAATCACTCAATAATATAGAGGTTATATATCGACAATCAAATGAAGGGCCATGGATTTCCCAATCAAAGAATGCCGATTTTTATCGAATATTGCCTGATAAATTTATAGTGACAGACCCAGATTTAGAATTAAATGCTCGGCTACCACAGAACTTCATTACGATTTTAGTGGAGCTATCTGAAAAATACAAAACATCCAAAATTGGATTCGCCATTGATATAAGTGATTATAACAATATGCACCAAGGAGTTTATCAAAAAGGGCTAACAATATATGATTGGGAGAAACAGTTCTGGGAAAAGAAAATTCAAAAAGAGACTGAATACGATTTATACATTGCACCTATTGATACAACATTTTCACTATTTAATAAAAAGTATAAGAATAATTTTTGCATTAGAGTTGGAGGGAACATGACATGTAAACATCTACCCTATTATCGTTATAATAAAATAATGAACGAGGACGAGGAGATGGAGTATTACAAATGTTCACAATTTTCAACAATGAAAAAGTTATTTTTGTAAAAAATTTTGTAAAAATTTTTTTGTAAAATTTTTGTAATAAAAATAATATTTATTCTGCAACAAGAGATGATTCCGGGTCCTCCTCAACCTCAAAGCCCAATAAATCCTCCTCCTCATCATCAAGACAGTTTATAAATTTCTTCTTTTCCTCCTCCTCCTTTTTATTATCTGTTTCAGTCTTTATTGGTGTGCTCACATTATTATTTTTATTAACAACTTTAAACCACTCTTTAATGGAATGATTACCATTCTTTAAATTCTTTGCATTTCGAATTAAATCCTCTATAATTGTTCCTGGATTTTTCATCACTAGCTCAAATATTTGATTCACCGGCTTCTCGATCTGATGCTCTAAATAGTACATATTATCCACCTTCAATTTATTATCCAAAATATATTGCGGATGTTCTATAGTATCCCCTTGTAATAATTTATGTGTGAGCTCCTTCTTACATTTATCCGTGTGCTCCTGACCATATTTATCTTTACGTGTTTTATGCTTCTCATTGCATTTAATACAATAATAAGCTTTACATGTCATACAATTTGTCAGAGAACCGTGCTCATGAGTTGTTTTACAGAACCTACACATTTTCGTACATATATCCTTGTGATTAAATAGATGACTCGAACAGAATACACTCATACAAGTAACACATTTGCATTTATCCGGATTGATTTTCATACTACAAATCTTACACTTCAAATTGGAACTATCAATATAACAGTATGGAATACGGTCATTCGATTGTGGCTTATTTCCAGGGTCGCGCTCACCCATTCTATCCGCCAACACTTTATGAGCAATTTGTGTTGGATTTGCATAGTCAATACGCAATGTTTTACTTATAACAAGCTGACTAATATCAGTCTTTCCATCCAATAAATCCTTTATAGAATCATAAAAGAATTTCTTTGAAGCCTCCACATTTCGCTTATTCAATATAATATCAATAACACCGCCATAGATTGTCTTTACAATAGGTGCATTATCGCGCCTCTTTAAAACAATCCCCATACTCGTTTGCTTATATTTATACGTAGAATGCTCATATTTATTGCCAAAATATCGCTTTTTCGAAAATATGCAAAAGGGCCAAAATGTCTTCTCATACTCAATATTTTGAGGCCATTTCATATGACTATTGATATTCTTCGCAGCTTCGCAACCAATTTTAATCGATTCGGCTAATAATTCCTCCTCTGTAAAATCTTTGCCCGGATTTCGTCTTTTAATTTCATCTGTAAAATTCACGAAAATACTATCTGTATTTTTTACAATTAATTGACCAATTCCGGCTTGAAATGTTCCATCTGTTGTTTCAATATCATATACATAATCATCGAAATTATTTTCATACAATAAATCTATTTTCTCAATCCTATCAAAATCGTTTTTCAAAGGGCTCTTTGTATAATTTAATTCGAAAACATCTGAATTATCTTTCATTGTATTAATACTAACATTATAATCCATACTTCTTAATAACAGATATATCGATTGTACTGTTATTTTACAGCTCATATCAATCTTTAAAAAACCACCTGCTGCATATAATCCTTCCATAAATTTTTCTTTGACATTCAACGGGGAATTGAGTATCTCATTTGGAATAATCTTATATTTATCGTTTGTATAAAATAATTTGTTATATTTAATGGCAAAGTTTTTCAGTGTTTCAACTTCATAAGTACCACACGATCCATCACCCATAAATACACCCCATAAAAATGCCTCTTCACAAGATATACCATAATCATTTTCAATAAATTCATCCGCAAAACCGTGTTTCAAACGAGTTCCAATGGAAACTTCACTCGGTTTTACTATTTCTAAATTTTCATTTAATAATGAATGGTCTTCAGTGACATCTACGCATCCAGTATGTGTAAGTATTCTATATATTTTTTTCTGAGTTTTATGTCTGATAACTCTATTTATTTTAGCCCATTTTCCGTTCGTCCATATTTCCGCATCATAAGAAGTCTGTTCTTTCTCTCTTCGATTCGTATCAAATGGTTTAAATTCTTCATAAGGCATCCATTCATTATTCAAATCCTGAATAGTTCGAACAAAAATTTCATTATTTTTTTTTAACAATAATGGTGTATCTCCTGTAACCGAGTCTCCATAAGTTAATTTTGCTCCTACAAATGTACCCAAAGTTAAATCTCGAGCTGTTGTGACCATTCTTCTTCCAGTCGCAGTTGTAGATGCAGCCAACTCTTTATAACATATAGGACTCGTTGAAGCACCCACTTGACCATATAATGAATTACAAGTCACCTTATAAGCCAATTGTAAACCATCAAGAACCGATTTCTGAAATTCATTGTTTGTCTCATATGATTTCACAATATCGGTCTTTTTAATTTTGATTTTACCCAAATCCACATTAAATAACTCAATCTCTTCATCCGCATCATTATCCGACTCTTTAGGAATACCATATGACACTGTTCCATCGGCTAATTCATACGTATAATACTCCATCTTTTTACGAGTATCCTTACGAGCTTTCAATAATTTTAATAAAATTCGAGGAACAACCGATTTGTCATTATTATCCTTCTCAGCATACGTACAAATCTTATAACCGACACGTTTTTTATCATCATCAACACCCTCGAAAATATCATATTCGATATTATTGTAATGATATCCCTCCAAATTATTGTACTTTTCATTGATTGTATCTCTGGTCAATTCATATTCATCAGGCTGTGTATCATTCTTTTTTGGCTTAATTTTATACTCTTTAAATCCCAATATAGAATCGTGTGATATATTCTCAGCAATCATGGATGATGGGTACAATGAGTTATAATCCATAACAACAACTGGCTCAAAATATACACCCGGTGTTGGAACAAATACAATTGCACCTTCATATGAGCTCTTGTCTATATCGTCCGACAATAAATCTTTGATTAGGAAATTCTCTTCACGACAAAATTTGGCAACCAGTGAGAAAATCTTGATACCCTGACCTCGTAAAAAGAGATACGAAAAGGGGACCACACAAACATTCGACATACCTAAATTATTTGTTATGACCTGCAGTTTATTTATTAAATCATTGACCAATTTACAATCCATAATACAATATACTGCAATCTCCTTTATTTTTTCAGGCGTTCCCTCTTTGAAATTCATAAATAATTCCTTGGGACTCAAATCCACCTTCTGTTGTTTCATAAAATGTTTGGCAACATTATCTAATTTATAAGAATCTAACTTATGGTCTCTCTGAACAACCTTGAGTAAATCTATCTGCACAACACCTTCAATGTCAATGAATTTTAATATATTTACACCTAGAGCACTCGAAGATAAATCCTGAACTGTTAACTCGGTCTTTCTATACTGGATTTGGTCAGGTTTTAAACGCTGTAATATCTTATATAATTTATCATCATACTTTGCAATCTGACCACCATTACCGGATTTAGCTCGGCCAAAAATGTACTCCCAATCAAAGCCCCAAATATTATAACCCGTAATAATATCGGGGTCCAATTTTTGCATAAATCGGGCCCAACCCAGAATAAGTTCCTGTTCCGTTTTGAAACATTCTACATGTGCCCCCTCAATCGGGTCGCATTTATTCAGAGTCGCAATATATTTATAACGACACTCTGATTCTCCAAATGCATAAACAGTGGTTCCAATCTGAATAACAGGGTCATTTTTCCTCTCGAATTTGGGAAAAGTTCCATCCTCTGAACAGCACTCTATATCAAAAGATGCTATCATCATCTCACTCATTGAATTTAATTCAACCCTTTCAATGTCGTTGTATTTTATTGATACATCTAACTGACATCTTGTAAGAGATGGAATATTTACGGTATATTTCCCCGGCTCTATTTTTGCCCAACCGGATGGGTCCAAATTTTTTACATGAAAAAAACGGAGCAATGAACTAACCTTTGTTTCATATAATTTATTGCTAAAATTGAACTCGATATTATTGAATTTTTTGAGCTTAAATGTGTGATCTTTTATTATCTTTAAATAAGAATAATATGAGCTCTGATTACTAAAAATAAATATACCATAACTGAATAATTCATTGTTTGTAAATCCATAAAATTCCTTCTTTTTTACAATTCCACTGTTAATAAGTCCGTCTCGTGATTTTTCATCAACAAGTTCCATAAAATGGTTTTTAAAGTAATTAAATTCTGTATTTGTCCATTCCTGCGGAATCTTGAAGAAGAAATATGGTTGAAAATCGTGAATATGAACACAAATTGAGTTTCCATTATCTGTGACACCATATGCTCGAATAATTAACTTACGAATCTTCTTTTTCTTCTTTTTATCTCCGTCCTCCTCCTCGTCATCCATTTCATCATCGTCATTCTCTTCATCTTCAAAAATATCATATGACCTCCAATCTATCACCTGGAATAGAAGAGAGTCCTTTTTATAATTAAACGTTGATGGTAATTTGTTTCTTAACATTATTAATTTAAATTATAACATTTATTTTATATAAAAAATTAAAAATTCATTTTTTAATTTATTATTAAAAGTTTCTATTTTTTTAAAATAGTGTTTTTTTCAAAATTTTTTTTATTTTTTTCAAAATTTTTTATTTTTTTCAAAATCATTCAAAATTATATTATCATTAATATTGTCTTTGTCTTTTTGAATAAGCGTTATTGTTGTTAGTAATATCAGAGAATGTACGATGGCCGCTATACCCATCGTTAGAATTATTACTAATTGATGAGAGAACATTCCTTTCAAAGCCGGTTGCAACAGTAGTAGGTGAGCTTGGTTTTGATGAATAGCTGTTCTCTTTATCATAAAAATATCTTCTTGATTCCATTTTTATCAATTAAAACGTTAATTTATTGAAATAAAACGATTATCAGAGAAATATATTTAAATTTATTTGATGTTATTCCAATCAATAACGGAAAAAATAACGTGTCAATTTTATTTTTTCTTATTTTTCTTTGGGAAAATAAGAAAAAATAAAATTATTTCCGTTGTAGGAATCAATTTTATTTTTTCTTTGAGAAAAGAAGGAAATAAAATTATTTCCGTTCCTAGGAATCAATTTTTTGGGGGGAAAAATAAAAAAATGAAATAATATTTTTTATATAAATATAAAGAGATAAGAGAGTATAAATTATATATTATGGAGTCCAAAAGCCAAACATTCAATGGATTAATAAATAGGGGTAATACCTGTTATTTAAATACATCCATACAATGTTTAAGTAGTATTCCCGAATTAACAGAATATTTTATTAATAATGATTATGAGAAAGATATAAATCATCGTCTCAACTTGGAAAAGAATAAAAAGGAGATTAATAAAAAGAACATAACATATATAATTTTATCAAAAGAGTTCGCCAAATTGATTAAAGCGCTTTCTTCGAGTAAAAATTCTATTGAACCGAAAACGTTTCATCAATGTATTCAGAAGTTTGAACCCACTTTTGAGGGATTTCAGCAACAGGATGCACAAGAATCACTTGGATATATATTAGATTCATTGCATGAAGGGCTTCATTATGAGGTTGATATACATCCAGATGGTAGTATTGAGAACGATGTTGATAAATTAATGGTTGACTCCATAACAAAATGGAGCAAAGAGGTTTCCCAAAAATATTCAATAATTGTTGACCTATTTTTTGGCCAATTTCATATAAAAACCATATCAGAAGATGTGGATTTTAAATTAAATGAAGTTATATCAACAAAATATGAAATATTTAATTTATTAAATGTTCCTATACATGGACATACATTAAATGATTGTTTAAATAATTTTTTTGGTAAAGAGAAGCTTGATTCCGATTTTTATGAGGAGACTAGCAAAAAAAAGGTATCTGCATCAAGAGAATTTAGAATTGTAAAAGTACCAAAATATTTAATTATTGTACTTAAGAGATTTAAAAATAATCACAGTTTTTTCACTAAAATAAATAGCATTGTAACTATGCCCATTGTGAATTTAGATATTTCAGATTATTGTATCGGTTATGAAAAATTTAATTGCAGATTAAATTTAAAAGCGGTTGGATTACATACCGGATCATTAAATGGTGGCCATTATTTTGCGTATTGTAAAAATACGAATAATAAATGGTACGAATGCAATGACAGTACAGTAAGAGAGATAGATATATATGATGAGAAGGATAATCTTTTCAGGAATGGATATATTTTAATTTATGAAAAAATTGAATTGGATGAATAAAAAAAATATCATAATATTATAAGTAAATAAAATGAATCAACAGAATGGTTTTAAAGCAAATATTATAAATAAAAATAAAAGCATAACATCAAAAATTGATGTTAAGATGATTATTAAAACAGTTGCTATAATAGTGCTATTATGTATAGTAATTGTTTTGGGTATTTATGTATATACATATATGACGACAGAATGTTATGAGAAAAAGAATTTTTTTGAGTATTTATTCGATTTTAGTGACCATGAGGTATGTCTTCAAGAGAATAAGCCAGAACCGATTAAATCTATTCCTGAAGCCGAACCAATGAAATTACTACCAGTATTAGAGAAAAAAGAGGTTTTTCATATTGCTAATCAGGATTATACATATGACCAGGCAAAATGCAAATGTGAGTCATATAATGCTAAATTGGCGACTAAAAATGATATGACAAATGCATATAACAATGGTGCAAATTGGTGCACCTATGGATGGAGTGAAGGGCAGAATGCATATTATCCGGTTCAACAGTGTGATTGGGATATTTTACAGGAAGAGTTAAAAGAATATCCTGAAGATAGTATGGAAAGAAAGAAGAGATATTGCGGAAAGCCTGGATTAAATGGAGGTTATTTTTCAAATCCTAAGCTGAAATTTGGCGTTAATTGCTATGGTGTTAAACCAAAGGGTAAAACGGCAAGTAAATTAAAGACTCCATACTGTCCTCCTGTTAATTTCTGTAAATTAGATGCCAATTTTGAGGCGTCACATAAGCTCGATACTGATGAAATATCACCATTTAATAATGATAAATGGAGTCAAGGAATTTAAGACAAAATAATATAAATAATATAAATAATTTCATTTTATCATAAAATATTATCTTATGATAAAATAAGTAATGAATAATAATTTTAAAATTCTATATACAGGAATATTAATTATATTTTTAGTAATATTATTCATATTTTTTAATAATTCAATGAATTTAAGCAAAGAGAACTTTACATCAGAAGAAATGTTGTGTATAACCGATTCTATATATAGAAGTAATAATCCGCAAATATGCTCAAAATATATTCAAAAAGCAAATACAAGTGGTTATTTCGGAGGAACACAGGAACATTGCATAGCAGCTGATGGTAAATTTGGTGTTGTACAATTAACGGCGAACGGTTCTAAATGCGTATCCTTGGATAATTTATTGGGAAATAATATGGGAACAGAGGAGGAGGAATACGTTTGTCCAGAAGAAGAGGAGGGTGGTTGGCTATCAAAATCGGACGGCGAAGATGACTCCGTCTATACAACAGCGTGTTATCCAAAAAATACGAATTTTGAACCGATATGCAAGAAGATGAACAGTAATTATGGTGTAATAAAGGTCATTCCATGCAGTGATACGTCGAAATCGAAAGCAAAATGTGGCGCAAATTATGTGGACGGTAAATTAATAACCGACCCTATGACACCGTGCCTACCTAAAAGCTACGATTTTAATACATATTGCCAGTATTATGTTGGACAGAGCAAGATTCCAAAAGATGCGATTCCACAATCAATTGGTACGAAAGAATTATTGGTTGGTAAGTCGGGAAATTGTTGGACAAATGGAACACCTGACAATTCATTGGCCCGTGGTGTATGCAGTACAAATTATTACGATAATGTGAATAAATTGGACTCTATCTTATACACGGGGTGCACCAAATTGGACAATAATGCATATACCAGCTTTTATAATCAGTGCCGTAATTTAGCAAAGAAGCATAATAAAAAATGTGATAGAATTGTGCCATATGACATAGAAGGGTACGATTGCAAACCCTTATATGGACGGGCAAAATGTTTGACAAATACGGATATTACTCTATTAAGTCAAAAAAATAAAGATATTACCGATTTTAATAATAATATTCATGGCAAAATTAGTTTAGCCACCATATAATTTTAAGATAAGATGGACAGTTGATTCGTGATGAACATTAAAATCTGCTAATATTTTATTATCCTCCAATTGTTTTCCCGCAAAAATAAGTCTCTGTTGGTCGAAAGGAATTCCCTCCTTATCTTGTATTTTTACTTTTACATTTTCTACAGTATCATTTGGTTCGACTTCCAATGTTATGGTTTTATCCGTTAATGTTTTTATGAATATTTGCATAATTGTCTCTGTTGTATATTATAAAGAAATAATTTTTTTAAAAAAATAAAAAAAAATGATTTTATTTTTTTTTAAATCCATTTTAATTTAAAAAAAGCATATTACAATGAGTGAATTACTTTATAAATCAATTTTTGATATTGAGAACAATTCTGGCGAATATGAGGAGCTAGATATGAAAATTATTAATTTTATTAAAATGGCGAATGATAAAAGTTCATACAAAAAGCCGGAACCCACATATTTTACAATATCGACACAGTCTGCAATGTGTTATATTCAAAATATTTATGGATTAGATTTATCCAAATTAATCGCCTATATTTCGAGAAATATTATTGAGAAGGTTATTTTAGATAAGCGGCAAGATTATATGATTAAAGGGATTGTTATTGACAATCTCATCATCAGATACGATGATACATACATTAAAAAATATAAGAGACCATATATCAAATATATGGGCCAAAATATTGATATTGAGAACCGTGAAGATATTGAGAATATTATGAAAAATTTGTCTGTTGTTGAGAATGATTCTCTTAAAAAACAGGGAAAGACAACGAAAAAGAAGGAGAATGAACATTTTTATAATAGCTGCTCCATTATCATAAAATCGGCGGTAAATGAAAAATGTGTAAATGTGAAATTATTTAATAATGGTAAAATTACAATGACAGGTGCAAAAAAGGAGATGGATGGTTATAATGCTTGCTGTATATTATTAGATGAAATCAAAAAAGATACCTCTTTATTTCTGGAATTTGAAAAAATAGATTTTTCAAATATAAAAATCGCCGGTTATCAAATAACTATGATAAACAGTGATTTTAATACCAATTTCAAGATAGATTTATTGAGCATGCTTAATATTCTTAACTCAAATGATACGAGTCTATTTACGAAATTTAATCCGGAGAAGTATAGAGGATTAATTGTTGGATTTTATTGGAATACACATAAGGAGAAACAGGATGGTAAATGTATGTGTAAAAATAAGTGCAAAGGAAAGGGGAATGGAAATGGCGATGGGAATTGTAAGAAGATAACCATCTCTATATTCAAAAGTGGAAGTATTATTATTACTGGTGGACGTTTAATGAAACAGGTTGAAGATGCATACGCTTTTATTAATGGATTGCTAACAGACCATTATAGCGAAATTATAAAATTATCAATTCTTGATTTTATTGAAAATGAAGAGGGGAGTGTCGGAAGCATTCCTGAGGAGGAGGAGGTTGTTGCACCAGAACCCAAAAAAACTGTTAAGAAAACAATTAAAATCAAGAAAACAAAGAAGTAAAATTAAAATAAAATCAAAAAATAAAAAAAATAAAAATGATTCTTTATTCTTCTTAACAAAAATAATATAAATATTATTCATATTATTTATATTCTTTAAGAAATATCTTTTTAACAAATATGAAAATTTTCTTAAATATTTCAGATTTGGCTGTCATAACAGGTCATAATAAATTTAAAAATATTAATGAATATATTATACAACTTTGGGACAAATATTTTCATGACGATTGTCAAGAGTATTTAGCCAAAAAGAATATTGAAGTTAAAAAAAATGATTATGAAGCTGTTATGAAGGCGAGTGCTGATAATAAAATAGATATTAAAGAGGAAATTCAAAAATTAGATAAAATCAAGGATTCAAATGAATTAGAATCAAATAAGAAAAGATTACTTGAAAAAATGGATAAAATAGAGGACCCGCAAATTCGTAAAGAGATTAAGAAAAATATTGAGAGTTTAACAAATACTCGATATGGAATTAGTGGAGAGAAAGATATCCTTCAATTCTGTTCTGAAACAATGGGGCGCAAAATTGTCAAAGATGATATTTATCGTAAAAAGAAAATATATACTGGCAAAATGGAATGGTACATCGGTGGCAAAATTGATGGAAAGGATAGTGCTGATGGCACTATTATTGAAATTAAAAACCGCGTGCACAAATTATTCTTCGAATTAAGAGATTATGAAAAGATTCAAATTATGTCCTATATGTATCTACATGGCGCTAGCCAGGGCTATTTAGTAGAGGCTATGAAAAATGAATCCGGCAAAAATATTAATATTATTGATGTTAAATATGATGAAAAATTCTTTAATGAAATAATTTTACAGAGTGTCATCCATTTTATACGGTTTTTTGAAAATTTAATCGAAAATAATGAAGCCAAAATTAATTTCATAAATGCGTTTAAAAATTAACTTAAAGAGTAATTATTAATTATTTATAAATAAACGAAGATGAGTGACAAAATAATGGAATTAAAAACTGTCCAGACAGGTGCTTTTAAAACATTGATAGAAGCAATGAAAGAAATTTTAACCGATGCTAATATTGAATTTACTGATAGTGCTGTGAAAATTATTACAATGGACCCAACACAAACAATTCTTGTTCATTTAAAACTTGAAAAGGATAGTTTTGAATATTATCATTGCAAACACAAGATTGTTATTGGGGTGAATATGTTGAATTTTTTTAAATTAATTCGTACTTTAACGAACAATGATGCTCTTACTCTATATGTAGACAATGTTAATACAAATATACTTGGAATCAGAATTGAAAATGGTGAAAAGAATAGTCTTACAAATTATTATTTGAATTTAATTGAGGTTGATGAAACAATTTATCAAATCCCTCCTGCGCAATTTGAATCCATCATTACTATGCCAAGTGGTGAATTCAATAAGATTTGCAGAGATATGATAAACTTATCGGAAATTATTGAAATTAAGAGTGTTGGGAGTCAATTAATTTTCTCTTGTAAGGGCGAGTTTGCATCACAAGAGACAATTATTGGTGAAACGAGCAATGGATTGACCTTTGTAAAATCGGGCAGTGAAGATAATATTATTCAGGGCTATTATAATTTGAAACATTTAGTGTTATTTGCTAAATGCACAAATCTATGTAATTCCATTGAGATGTATATGAAAAATAATTTTCCTATTGTGATAAAATTTACAGTAGGCAGTTTGGGTTCGTTGAAATTGGCACTTGCCCCTAAAATTGAGCTAGATTAGGCTTTTTTATACAATAAAAAAATAAAAAATATAATATTATTGTATTTCAGGGTATTCTAAATATATACTTAGCACCAGAATTTATTAGAAATTAATTTTATAAAATTAATATTTTTGAAAATAGATAAAAAAACTGATTCATTTTTATTCTTATATTTTTTATTAAATCGAATTTAATAAAAACAAATAAAAAATGAATAAAAAAACGAGTACTGAAAAAGGATATGAATATGAATTATTTATGAATAATTCTTTGAATAAAGTAGATGGGAATATTTCATGGTTATGGAACAATATTCCTGAATTTGAATTAAGAAATTGTGATATTTTAGGAGATTGGAATGAATACAGATTTAACAGAAAAATCTTAAAAAATTCTATTGAAAAAGAAAATAAATTAATTGATACTGGATGCGATATTTTACTAAAACAGAATAATAAATATATTATTGTTCAATGTAAGAATTATGCAGAGAAGAATTATGTTACGATTGAAGATTTAGCAGGTTTTTTTATGATGACTAAATTATATAATTTGGATGGAATAGTGTACTATACATCAAAATTATCATTTAATTTGAGATGTCAAAAAAAATGTGAACAAATTCAATTTATTAATAATACTTTTGAAAATTTAGAGTTAAAAAATGAGATTTTAGAGGATGATTGTTATACAAATATTATTCATAATGCTTATGATTATCAAATTGAAGCATATAATATTTTGAAAACAACTTTTTTACAAGAAAATCGTGCAATTTTGCAATTACCATGTGGATTAGGAAAAACATTGATTTCAATGAAAGTTGGATTAGATTATGACACTGTTATTATTATCAGTCCATTGAAACAATATTGTATCCAAAATTTGGACCGTTTTAAGTCAGAAATTGCATATAAAGATTATGAATCATTAATTATTGACAGTGATGGTAGCAGAAGTGTTTCTGAAATTACAAAATTTATTAAAAATAATAAAAAAATTATTTTAAGCGTATGCTATAAATCTTGTGATATATTATGTAAAATTTTAGATAAGCTTAAAAATTATATTATTATTATTGATGAATTTCATAATATTAGTAAAAATGATATAATGTTAGGTGAAAGTGGAATGTATAATATTTTATTTTCAAAATCAAAAATTATGTTCATGAGTGCAACTCCACGGTTATTTTATTTTGATGAAAATGATGAAGAATATGATTTTTATGAAGAAATATTCGGAAAAATTGTTTACACATGGAATATGGGTGATGCAATTAAAGCGAAAAAAATTTGTGATTATGAAATTTATGTTCCGGATATTAAATTAGACAATAAAATTTTTATTGATGATATTAAAAAAGAGATAAATATTGAAAAACTAGATAATAATATTGTTAAAAAATGTAATTATTTTTTACGAGGAATATTAGAGACTGGTTGCAGAAAATCAATAATTTATGTAAAAACTCATATTGAAGCAGAAGAATTTAAAAATACATTTATATTATTAAATGATTATTTTGCACTTGAACTCAATGTAGATACTATATTAAGTAGTGATACTAAAAATGAACGTGAAAAAAAATTAAAATCATTTACTGATTTTAATGGAATTTCATTATTAATTAATGTACATATTTTAAATGAATGTATCGATAAAAAAGAGTGTGATTCTATTTTTATATCTTATCCATCTGAATCAAAAATTAGTAATATACAAAGAATTAGTCGAGCAAATAGAATTGATAAGAATAATATTCATAAAATATCAAAAATATTTTTATGGTGTGATGAATATCAATCTGATTTGGTAGATATAATTTCTCATTTGAAAGAATTTGATAATACTTTCTCATCAGATAAAGTGAAAATTATGACTATTAGTAATAGTAAAGATTTAGTTTTACAAAGAGACAAATTGAATGAAGATTATGAAATATTAGATAAAATAATTATTGATATTAAAATTGCTTACTCTTGGATGGATAAATTTAATAATTTACAAAAATATATTAGTGAATATAAATCGGTTCCATCTATAGGAAAAGAATCTGATAATAATATGGAATTAAAAAGATTAGCATCATGGTTTCAAAATCAAAAGAAAAACTTCAGAAAAAAAATTAAAATGATGAAATATGAGAAATATTACAATTTATGGGAAAATTTTATGAAAAATAATCCTAAACAATTTTTAGATAATGAAGAAAAATGGCTAAATAAATTAGATAAATTAAAAGAATTTATTGATTTATATCAAAAAACTCCTTCCAAATATTCTAATTCAGAAGATTCTGATGAACAGTTTTCTGAAGCTGACCTTGGTTCATGGTTTGATACTCAAAAAGGAAATTGTAAAAAAGAGATTAAAATGTTTAGATATGATATTATTGATGGAATTAAAAAATATGAACATGAAAATATTATTGATTTATGGAATAATTTCAATAGTGAATATTCAAAATATTTACTTCAAGGTAAAGAACAATGGTATTCTAGATTGAATGATTTAAAAATGTTTTTAGATCAAAATAAAGATAAAAAACAAAAAAGCCCTTCATCTCATTCCAAAGATACGAATATCAGAAGTTTAGCCAGTTTTATATCCACTCAAGAAAAAAACTATAAAAATAAAACTCAAATTATGAAAGAACAAGATATTTATGATACTTGGACAAATTTTTTAGAAGAGTATAAAGAATCTTTAATGTCCCAGGATGAAATTTGGTTAAAAATCTTTGAAGAATTAGAAAGTTTTATTGTTTTGCACAAGAAAAGACCTAATAAACATTCATCTAACTCTAATGAAAAGAAGCTAGGAGAATGGTTAGTAAAACAGAATGGAAATTACAAAAATAAAAAAGGAATAATGAATAAAGATATAGCTTACTATGAAAAATTTAAAAATTTTTTAGATAAATATAATGATATTATTTAATATCAAATATTTTTATATGAAGAGTAATATAAATAATAAACTCTAATTAAATATTTTATATAATAATTTTATAATTATTTTTAATAAATTAATTATAAAATTAGGAGAAAATACTTTTAGAAAAACATATTTAGTAAAATACAAAAATAAAAAATAATAATTTATAAAAAGTGTTTATTTGAAATTATTATAAAAATATTATATATTTTTATTTATAATAATGAGTAAAGAATATTATATTATAAAAACTTTCATAAATAATTCAAAATTTTATTATTATATAATCATGGAAAATAATAAAAAAGAAATAGTTCTTAAATTTGGTGGAATAAAAGAACAATGTATAAGGATAAGAATATATAAAAAAGAAAAAATAGCTCTTATAGAAGATTTAGTTTATAAAAAAGATTGTTCAATATTTACAAAATTAGATAAAAATAATAATAAGATAGAATTATTATTAAAAAGTTCATTATATTTTTGCATTAAAAAATTTCCAGAAGTTAGTAATTATCAAATAAGTGATATGAGTTATATACAATGTAATAATAATCAAAGAATAGTACTTTCAGATTTATATGTAGTAAAATATGGTAAGACATGGTATGAAAAAGTTTTTAATGCAATGCCAATAGAAGAACAAAAAAAAGATGTTGAAAATGCAAAAAAAATAATAAATGAAAAATTAAATACTATTATAAATTTAGATTATGATAATTTTATAAAAAGATATTATATACAAACAAAAAATTTAAATAATAAAAACATTGATATTATTAAAAATGCTTATAAAAAAAATATGTCTGTAAAAGATTATTTATTTTATTTTTTTGATAATAATTTAGATTGCAAATTATATGTATTATTTTTTCAAATTATATTTGGATTTTTATTATATGGAAAATATTGGGAAATAAGCAAAAATGTTATTGAAGAATATGATGTAAAATTGGAATTTTATGAAAGTGAAAAGCTAGAAAGACATTATGATTTAGCAAATTTACATCAAAAATTAGATGAACTAAATAGTAATCATCATTTAAGTAATAAAATTTAGGAATATATTATAATATTTTTTATACTTTTACAAATAAACCGTAAAAGAATAATGACGATTTATTAAAGATTATATTAGTGTTGGAGATTAAGATAAATTAAAATGTAATCTCCATTTGGAATGTAAAATCTGCTTATCCGAATATGTAATAATATAATTATTGACGAAAATGTAATTTAGAAGTGGACGAATATTTAGGACACTCTGCTCCTGCTCATTTGTTCAACACATTATGTAATAATTATCAGAAAATTTGCGAATACCTTGCCAAAAAGGAGGCCAGGTGCGTTGCTATAAGTGAAAGAAACCATTTCTCTATACTTATATGAAATTATTAAATTTTATAAAATCTGTAAAAATAAATTTTTAGATATAGTTATATTTTTGTATTATAAAATATATATTATATACAATATTATATACAATATTATGAATAATAATCTAAATAAATTAAAACCTTTCAAGATTTTAGGAAAAGGTTCAGAAGGTGTTGTTATTTTAACGCATGATAATAGATATTCTGTTAAAATATATCGTAAAAATCCAAATGAAAATATAATGTTAATAAATATTATTCATTATTTTTTGGATACAGATTTGCCAAAAACTATTTATACAATATATATTATAACCTCTAGAAAAAATTCATTAAATCTCGCCAATTATTTTTCATATATAAACTTGAAAAATTATGAAACCTTATCAAATAAATATAAAATGAAAACAAGAATATTTGAAGTTATGAAAACATATAAATATACATTGGATGATTTTATAAAAAAAAATTTACTAAATCATAATATTAAAATATCATTTTTACAACAAGGTATTTTAACATTATTATGGTTATATATGGAAAAAGGTATTATACACGGTGATTTAGATGCAAACAACTTTTTTATTCAAAAAACAAATAAAAATATTTTTTCTATAAAAATTAGAAGAGAAAAGTTTGATGTAAAATTGTACGGATATTATATCATATTTGGTGATTTTGGATATGCAAAAAGTATTGAATTAATCGATTCAAATAAATTTCCTGAACAAAAAAAATTAAATATATTATCTCAAACATTAAATCCATGGTTTGATGTTGTAGAATTTATTAATTTATTTAATAATGAATTGAATATAAATATTGATGAATTATCTATGAAAATATATATGAAAACGAACAATCTATTTAGAGAAATGTTAAAATCATATATAAAAAACGAGTCATCTTTACATGAAAATATTATAAAATTTAAAGACACATATTTTGAATTCATTAAAAACAATATTATAAATATTTTTTAATAAATAAAAATGACACATGTATTTTCATTGAACTATGTTTAATAATCCAATTATATTTTGATAAAAATGAACGGGAAAAAAACAAAATCCCAAGCTTTTGACCCTGAAATGATAATAAATTTTAAAGACAACTTATATTTAACAGAATTTTCATTAAAAGAGCATATTCATTTATTTGAAGATGTTTCCAGAAAAATAAAATCATTTCACGAAAGTTTCTTGAAAATAGTTGAACCAGATTATGATTTTTTAGAATCTGGTGCTATAAAGATGAATAATACAAAGAATATTTATCAAGAATTGATAAAATCATATAATGAATTTAAATCTGCAGATATGCGTTTTATTGATTTCAAAAAAACACAACCGTTCAAACAGATTGCACATCTATTCGAATTAGTTATTGACAAATATATTACAGATAAATTTTATCCTAGATTAGATAAGGATTATACAGGTGATATATACGGAACTATACGATGGAATAAGAATAGATTTTATTTGAAAGACTCTGATTATAGATTACTAAAATCAAAGGCGGATGAAATAGAATTTATTGTATGTAGATTATCACATCATGTAAAATTATTTGATGTTAATATGAGTCATTACAAAAAATTTAAAAATAATAAAAAAATTTAGTTTTCTTTTCATATATAATGTTTTATTATAAATTATCGGTTCATGATTATTGGTATAATACAACCGATTCAGAGCAATTAATCATGGCAACAACCCAGCCTTTTCCGGCCGCGTTTTCATCGCGCACAAATTTGAATGTCTCTGGGTAGTCTTCGCAAAATTTACTTAATTTTTTTGATACTATCTTTTTAAAATCAGGAAATGCCTTCATAAATTGCGAATAATCGGGCCCGGCATTCATTCTGCCACCTTTTTCTGCAATATAATCGAAAAGTATCTTTTCTGGATGGATAATAGATATTTTTTGAATATCATTCTTCATTATCTGGTCTGGATGATTCATAACTGATATTTGTTGAATATCATTCGGAATTACCCATCCTAAACCGGGTGCAGAAGAGTCATCTTCAAATGTTAAATATTTTGAAAAATCTTTACAAAATATTTTTAATTTTCGAATAATATCTCTATACTCTGGATATCTAGATAAAAAGATTGCATATTGTGGTCCAGCATTTATTCGATGGCCTTCAAAACCTCGAATATAATCTCTGAAATGAATGGCAATCCTCTCTGGGTCTCCAGTTGCACTATCTCGCTTTAAAATAATTTTATCTTCAGAAAAAAGGGATTTACCCAAGCTTCTTTTTAATATAATTGTTCTGTCTGCCATTTTTAAAGATATTTTTATATATTTTTATATATTTTTATATTTTTTATATTTATTTTATAATAAAAATTATTGTAAAGATTATATTTTTCAATTTTTTTTATTAAAAAATTATTTCCGTTCTAGGAATCAATTTTTTTTATTAAAAAATTATT
>JACCED010899059.1_pt1 | contig 29555 bp, 22 predicted proteins | sample 7455021 | NCBI WGS metagenome assembly JACCED01 (sample SAMN15323456, study PRJNA562643) | freshwater metagenome | isolation source: river surface water | place: USA:Blue River Watershed | collected 2017-08-19 | reverse complement strand
GGCGGTGACGCATTTGGCGCGGTTCGAGACGTTGCGCCAAACTCCGCGGGTGCCGCGTCATCTGCCGTTTCTTGCCCTCTTGCCGGGGTGTCTTTTCGGAGTGATGAACTCGTCTTATGCGCCGGCGAAGTATCCCGCTGTCATCCTGTTCGCGTATGTTCTCTTCGTTGCGTTTCGGATTCAGTTGCGATTGTTGCCGCGGGAGGCTCCCCCGATTCCGCCATTGATTGGAGCGCACATTCGACTGTTGATCCCCTTGCAGGCGGCGGTGTGTTGGTTCGGTGACCCGCAAGGTGAGGGACGCTGGATTGCGTTAGGGTTGCTGGTTTTTGGGGCGATGGCCCGAGTGGTCGGGCGTTGGTTTTACGCCAGTTGACGATTGCGTTTCGGATTGGGCGACGGTCTGGTTCGATTCTGAAAATGAGAGCGGCTCCCCGTCGCCGAGGAGCCGCTTGGATGGGGTGGACGGTGCTGCCATCGCAGCCCGCCCTACCGAGCGTTTCACACCAGTACGCTACACTGCTTTGTCGCCCGTTTCCTCGGTCCGAATCCGGACAGCCTCGTCAACGGGGTAAACGAACACTTTACCGTCCCCGATTTTGCCGGTTTTGGCGGCCTTCACGACGGAGGCGATTGCGGACTCGATGAGTCCATCGGAGAGCACGACCTCGATCTTGATCTTGGGCAAGAAGTCGACGGTGTATTCGCTTCCTCGATAGATTTCGGTATGGCCTTTTTGGCGGCCGAATCCTTTGACTTCGGTGACGGTCATGCCTTCGATGCCGATTTCGGCGAGGGCCTCTTTCACTTCCTCGAGTTTGAACGGTTTGATGATCGCTTCGATTTTTTTCATGGCTTTCGTTCGGTTTTTGCCTGGGTCGCGATGGTGGATCGGCGACCCCGTGGCGTTTTTGGTTTAGTGGTCTCGTTCTGTGCTCGGCTGCGATCAGAGGATGTAGCCTTCTTCGCCGTGGTCGGTGACGTCGAGCCCAGCGGTCTCTTCCTCTGGGGTTGGGCGTAACCCGATGAGCGCTTTCACGATGTAGGCGAGGATGATGGTGCCGACCAAAGAGATCACGAGGGTGATCAGGATGGCTTGGAGCTGCGCTCCGACGAGGCTTCCACCTTCCACGAGTTTCGCGAGGCCATTCTTGGCGGCATACGCGTTGCCTTCGGTGAGGTTCGCGTTGCTTTTCCCATCGGCGAGGATTCCGGTGAGAACTGCGCCGAGAGTTCCGCCGACGGCATGTACGCCAAAGGTGTCGAGTGCGTCGTCGTAGCCGAGCTTGGATTTCACGACCATCACGAAGAAGTAGGGAACCACCGCGGCGAGAACGCCGATGAGCACGCTACTTGAAGGGGTGATGAAACCGCAGGCGGGTGTGACGACCACGAGGCCTGCGACGGCGCCCGAGCAGAAGCCAAGGATGGAAGCATGACCGCGGAGCATTTTCTCCATGACTCCCCACGTGAGCGCTGCGGTGGCAGCGGCGAGGGTGGTGGTGGTGAATGCGTTGGTTGCGATGCCATCTGCGGCGAGTGCAGAGCCTGCGTTGAAGCCGTACCATCCGACCCAAAGCATTCCGGTTCCGACCATGCAGAGCACCATGGAGTGAGGTGCCATCTTCTCCTTACCGAATCCGAGGCGTTTGCCGAGAATCATGCACAACACGAGTGCACTCCAACCGGAGGTCATGTGAACCACGGTGCCGCCTGCGAAATCGATCGCGGGGATTTTCGCGTCAGCGTTCCAAACCCCGTTCATGAGACCTGTTACGCCCCAAACCATGTGGGCCATCGGGAAGTAGATGACAAACATCCAGAGACCGATGAAGACCATGATTGCGGAGAACTTCATGCGTTCCGCGATTGCTCCCACGATGAGTGCCGGTGTGATGATGGCGAACATCATCTGGAACATCGCGAACGCGTTCTGGGAGACCCAGTAGCAGTAGTCGGTGTTGGGCGCTGAATCGACCCCGTTGAAGAAGAAGAACTCGGTCCCGCCCAAGTAAGGGCTTTCGAAGTTCTTACCAAACACGAGGCTGTATCCGAAGGCCCACCAGAGCACGCTCACGAGTCCGGCGCAGCCGAGACATTGAGCGAGCACGCTGAGCACGTTCTTCTTGCGGACAAGGCCGCCGTAGAAGAGCGCGAGGCCCGGAAGGGTCATGAACAGGACGAGTGCGGAGGACGTCATGATCCATGCATTGTGTCCCGGCCCGGCGGTTGCAGAGGTTGGGGTTGCGAGTCCTTCGGGAATCTTGTCATCGACCTTGAGCGCTGCTGTGGGGTCGGTGTTGTTCACGTAGGCTTCGAGGGAGGCGATACGCTGTTCGAGCGATGGTTCCGGCTTGGCTGCTGCCGGTGCGGGCGCTGCGGGCGCAGCGGCCGGGGCGGGAGCAGCCGCGGCCGGAGGTGCCGCGTCTTGAGCGTAGGCTGTCGGATAGAGGTCCGTCATCACGGACCAAGCCGCGAGAGTGAGGGCCACGATTCGTAGGGTTTTCAACATAGTGTTCTGTGTTGGTTGTTCTGTTTCACCCGGCTCAGGGGCGGTCCCTCACTTGAGGATCCGCCCGGGAGCCGTTTGCCGTGCCGACCAAACGGCCGGTTCTGGCACGCCCGACCCTTAAGCGACGTGCGTGCCAAGGTTTGTAAGACGCTTATGGGCAATGGCATAAGGGTTTTCAGAGCGCGTTTATGCTGTGTAAATCACAACAGGGTGTAAAAAAACAAACAGGCCACCCGCGGTGGGTGGCCTGTCGGTTTGGAGAGATTGGCGTTTCAGTGTTTGGTTAGGCGAAGATGTCCTTTGCTGCGACGCCTTTGCCATCGAGGGTGGCGTAGAAGGGGCGGTTTTCGATATCGAAAACCGTTTTCGGGCTTATCCCCATCGCGGTGAACATGGTGGCGTGTACATCACTGACGCTGAGCGGGTTTTTGATCGCGAGGAAGGGTCGTTCGTCGGCAGTTGCGCCGTAGAGGAAGCCTCTCTTGACGCCGCCGCCGAACATGGCGATTGAGCATCCACCGGTGAAATGGCGGTGCAGTCCGTAGTGTTTCGGATCCTCCATCGTGTCGCCCCGATGGGCGGCCTGATCTCCAGCGGTGGAGCCGACGGTGCCTTCGACCATTGCGTCGCGACTAAACTCGGTCGCGATGACGACGAGCGTTCGATCGAGGAGTCCTCGAGCCTCGAGATCGCGGATTAGCGTGGCGATGGGCAGGTCGATCTCCTTGTGCATGCGGACAAGCGTTTCATGTCCGCTGCCATGTGTATCCCAATGAAGAAAAGGCACGTATTCCGTTGTGACTTCGACGAATCGGGCGCCGTTTTCGACCAGACGGCGAGCGAGGAGACAGCCGCGTCCGAAACGGCCGGTGTCATACTTTGCGTAGCTCTCTTTGTCCTCGAGGGAGATGTCGAATGCCTCACGTTCCTTTGAGGTGAGAAGGCGTTGGGCGTTCTCATAGGAGCGGAGCATGGATTCACGTTGGTGGTCGGAGAGGACGTCGCGGTTGGGGTGTGCATCGACGAGTTTCCGATACAGCTTGTATCGGTTTTCGAAACGTCCGAGCTCCATTCCGGCGGGCGGGCGCACTGCGCGACCGGCTTCCTCTGGGAAAGGAAGGTTCATGGGACCGAACTCGGAACCGAAGAATCCGGCGGTCGTGAATGCCTTGATCTCTTCGGACTCACCAACGCCCTCGATGCGTTGTCCGATATTGATGAAGGCAGGCATCACGGGATTCCGGGGGCCGAGGACCTTGGACATCCACGCGCCGATGTGCGGGCATGCAACGGTCTGCGGCGGAACATATCCGGTGTGCCAGTGGTACTGGTGGCGCGAGTGTAGGATGCTACCGAGATCCGGCTGAAAGTGGGACCGGATGAGGGTGCCTCGGTCCAGAACGGAACCGATGTTCTCGAGGCCTTCACAGATCCGAATGCCGTCCACGGCTGTTGGGATGGAGGGGAAGGTTGACTGGATGTCGGCCATGCGATTGCCCTTTGCGTAAGGAAGATACCGCTTGGGGTCGAAGTTGTCGGGGGCGGCCATGCCCCCTCCCATCCACAGGAGGATGCATGAGTCAGCCTTTGCTGCGGGATGGGCCACTTGCTCCGCGCGAGTGCTTGGTGCGGGGGCCATGAGGCTGGCGAGGCCTGCTGCGGAGAGTTTGCGCAGGAAATCGCGGCGGGGTTCGGAAGGGTCGATGGAGAGCGGGTTCATGGTGTTGGTTTCCTTTTTGGGCGGGTCCTGATCGCTAAGTGCAGATGTTATTGGATTCGTTGGAATTCGGGGAGGTTGAGGATGGTCCAAAGAACATCTTCAATCGATTGGGGGCTGAGTTTTTGGCCGAGGGTTTCGAGGAGCGCTGCGCGTTCTTTGGCGGATGCGGGCCGTGTCAGCATCGCTGGGAAGAGCCAGTCTACGAAGGCATCGGGTTGATTAGACCAATGCGATGCGAGTTTTGAGGCACCTGCGGTCAGCATTTCGGCGAGTCGTTGACCGGCGGAGAGGTCGAGGGCTTCCAACGTGCTGAGGTCTTGCGGTCGTGACGTCACGATCTGGTCGCGATTGGGACGTCCGAGCGCGCGGGTGAGAAGGTCTGCTTTCCGCAAAGAGGATCTGGCGGGTTTGCGTGGTGCCACTGCGCGCGAGAGTTCGGCGATGAGTGGCGATTGGGTGGGCTGGATTTCGGAGCGGCCGGCATCGTTCCAGATCAGGTTCTTCCATTCGGTCGAGTCCCCCTTAATCTTGTTCTTATCGAGGGCTTGAGGCGGCACGTGGGTGGTTGTTTGCCACGGTGATTCAGCGGAAAGCCACTGGGTTTCGCCTGATACGTGAATAGCGGCGATCATGGGTTGGACGGGAGTGGGAGAGGGAGACGTTGGGAGTAGGATGAGGATCTCGTTTGCGCCTTTTTTGAGGTGCCCGACGGTTTGGATCTCCAGAAGAGAACCATTCGAGAGTTCTTGGAGTTCGTTGGGGGCGAGGAGGGTGCCATTTAGCGCAATCCGGCTGCGGGGCGGTGCTGTCACGATGCCCGCGAAGCGTCGGGGTTTTTCGCGCAACTCGAAGGCGAGTCGGAGTGCGGGCGCCGGTTTTGATTTGGGATCAGCTGGGGTATCTGCTGCTGCGAGCCCCCGATTGGGGATTGCAGGAAGCGTCACGGGGGCGGATGTGTCGTCCCAACGACGGACCGGAGCATCAACGCCTTCGGGGGCGGAGGCTGTCACCTGCCAAAGGGCATCGACGAACTGTTCGGCGGTGAAGCGTTTTGGGAGGGGACCGCGGAAGGTGAATGGGCGTTCGGATTCCTCGCGGGAGAGGGTGACAAGCTTTGCTCGGTAGGCCTGAGATGTTGCGATTAGTTCGAGGGATGCCTTGAGGTTGTACCCTGCGTTGGCGTGGTGCCATCCCAGGTAATCGAGAAGGTCTTCATTCCAAGGCTTAGTGCCCATCGCATCGACGGGATGGACAATCCCGTGGCCGAATAGATTGGCCCAAAGCCGGTTAACGATTGTGCGTGGCACCCACCCGTTGTCGGGATGGGTCATGAGCTCTGCGAAGCGTTTTAGGCGTTGGTCGCGCGGAGTTGCTGGATCGATCTGGCCGATTTCGGGGAATGGCCAAGAGGCGACTGCATTCTTTCCGGTACCTTTTTCGCACCGCGCGACTTCGATGGGTTTTTCACCATAGATGGCGGCAAGTCCGTAGGCGTCAGTGAGCTTCCATCGGTCGATGAAACTATCGTGGCATGAAGCGCACTTCATGTTGATGCCGAGGAAGGACTGTGAAACGGATTGGGCGTACTGGACTTCGCGGGTTTGACTGGCGCTAACGGTTCCGCGCCAGGTGATTCCCATGGCATAGCCCTCAGTGTCGGGGCTGGGATTGACGAGTTCCCGAACCATCTGGTCGTACGGGGTATTTTCGAGAAGGCACCGATAGAGCCATGCAGAGATCTGCTTTCGACCACCGGTGATGAAACCTGTTCCGCCGTAGTCGTTGCGGAGAAGATCATTCCAGAAGGTCATCCAATGATCCGCATAGTCGGAGTTTCGCGAGAGGAGCGAGCGGATGAGTGTGACGTACTTTTCCGGATTTTTGTCATCTAGGAACTTGGTCTGTTCTTGCGGCGATGGGAGAGTGCCGATGAGGTCGAGGTGGGCTCGTCGGAGGAAACTGGGGTCGTCGGATGGCTCTGGTTGCGGGATGCCTTGCTTACGCAGGTGCTCGTCGATGATGCGGTCGATGGGATTGGTGCGGCCTGCAACCACTTGAGGAAGTGAAGGTTTTCTTGGTTTGATTGGAGCTTCGTATGCTGGACGAGCGAAGCTGAATCCTGATTCCCATGGCGCTCCTGTCAGAATCCATTGCTTGAGAGCTTCACGCGCTTCGGAGGGCATCGCTTTGGAAGGATCTTTCGGAGGCGGAGGCATGGTCGTGTCCGAGTCTTGGCTGAAGAGGACTTCGAGCATTTTGCTTTTCGCAAGGTTGGCGGGGTCGATGACCTTGCCATTTTCGCTGCCGGCTTGGAGATCGGCAGCGGTGTTGAGGGAGAGACCGCCTTTCTTTTTTTCGCCCATGTGGCAATCGCCGCAGTGAGTTTTGAGAATGGGTGCGATGCGGTGGGCAAAATCCACTGGGCTTGCGGCGAGGAGCGATGCGGGCGCGAGGATCAGGCTGAGCGCGGAGAGAGTGCTCTTGTTCATGGGGACGTTTTTCAGAGTTAAACCGTTGGCATCAGGATTTCATTAGTCCGACGGGGGAGGTGTGGAATGCAACTGGTCGATCAGCAGGGTGGCGAGGCGTTCGGGAGTGCCGTTCCACGGAATGTGATCGAGGAGAGAGCAACCGAGGAGATCTTCGAGGATGGATGCGTTGGTGAGGGATGCGAGGTGGTCCTCGTGATTCTCTGCCGGAGCGGACTCGGCATCGTTCAAGATGGTCCCAAACAGTTGAACCCGTGATTGCTGAATGGATTCCAACGTGAGGCGCGTGTGGTTGAGAACGCCCAGTCGGTTTGTTGCAACCACTGCGACGGGAAAGCCGATGCTCTTTGCGAAGTCTGAAACGGCAAAGTCTCGCAAGATCGGAACGCGCCATCCGCCAGCACCTTCCACGAGAACAAGTTCGTGTCGGCGACGGGCGGACTCCACGGATTCCATTGCTAGGCCGATGTCCACATGGCGTCCTTCCACCATGGCGGCGACATAGGGTGCGGCGGGAGCGCGGAACCAGACGGGATTCGTTTCCTCGATTGAGAGAACGGATGCGGAGGCTTCGCGGAGCAGTTCGGCGTCGTCGCGGGGGCCGCAGCAGAACGGTTTAAGCGCCACGGCATCGATGCCCCGCTGTCGGAGGAGGCGGGTCAGTGCGGCGGTGACCCAGGTTTTGCCAACGTTGGTGGAGGTTCCGGTGATGAAGAGCCCGTTTGTCACGCGTTCAATGGTGTGCCGAGATTTTCACGCGCCGATTGACTCCTTGAGAGCATCGGCGATGCGGTCGGCCATGGGTTCGATGAGGGAAGCGTCTCGCCCTTCGATGAGGAGGCGGACCTTTGGCTCTGTTCCTGAGTAGCGGAGGAGGACGCGGCCTTGGCCGCTGAGTGCGCGTTCCGCTTCTGCGAGAAGTGTGGAGACTGTGGTGAGCGATTCGAGGGGAGGCTTGGCCTTCACACGGAGATTACGCTGGGCTTGTGGGTATTTGATTAGGCAGCGTTTCAGTTCGGAGAGGGGGCGTCCGGTTTCCACCATGATCCGGAGGATTTGCAGGGCCGCTGCGAGTCCGTCCCCTGTGGTCGCGTAGTCTCTGAAAATGAGATGGCCGCTTTGTTCGCCTCCGACGTTCAGATCCTCCCGCATCATGGCTTCCATGACATTTTTATCGCCCACTTTGGTGCGGAGGACGCGGCCTTGGTTTGAGCGTAGGGTTTCATCGAGACCGAAGTTGCTCATTACGGTCGCGACCAGTGTGTTTTTGGCGAGACGCCCCGAGCGGATGAAGTCGATGGCTGCAATGGCGAGGATTTCATCGCCATCGACGATCTCTCCATTTTCGTCGCAGAGGAGGACGCGGTCAGCGTCACCATCGTGCGAGAGGCCCACGTGGGCTCCGGATTCGCGGACGAGTTTCTGAATCTCCTCGGGATGCGTGCTTCCGCAGTTGGTATTGATGTTCCGCCCGTTCGGAGATGCGTTGTAGATGACGGCGTCGGCACCGAGTTCGCGGAGGACGCATGGGGTCGACTTGTAGGCTGCGCCGTTCGCGCAGTCGACGGCGATGCGCATTCCCTCGAGGGTGAGCCCTTTCGGAAAACTGGCTTTCGCGTACTCGACATAGCGACCGAGTGCATCGTCGATGCGTTTTGCTTGGCCGATTTTTCCTGCGGTGGGGCGGATGGAATCGATTTCTCCGGTGAAGACGAGCTGTTCGATCCGTTTCTCAATCGCTTCATCGAGCTTATAGCCGTCGTGACGGAAGAACTTTATCCCGTTGTCTTCATAGGGGTTATGGGAAGCGCTGAGCACGATGCCTGCGTCTGCGCGGAGGGAGCGGGTGATATAGGCGATGCCCGGTGTGGGGAGTGGTCCGATGAAGAGCACGTTCACGCCTAGCGACATAACACCTGCGGCCAGAGCGTTTTCGAGCATGTAACCTGAGAGGCGTGTGTCTTTGCCGATCACGATGGTCGGTCGGTCGCGGCGTTTTGCGTCGGGTCGCAGGCTGCTGTTGGTGAATACGTGGGCGGCAGCGCGTCCCAGTTTGAGAGCGGTTTCTGCGGTGACGGGTTCGAGGTTGGCGACGCCGCGAACGCCGTCTGTTCCGAAGAGTTTCGGGGATTGATCTGAAGTGGTCATGAATGGAAGAGGGTCAGGGAGAGGAGTGGGTGAGTTTTGCTGCCATGAGGAGCGCTTGGATGAGGCTTCCTGGGTTTGCTTTACCCTGCCACGCGATATCGCAAGCGGTGCCGTGATCGACGCTCGTCCGGATGATGGGGAGTCCCAAGGTCGTGTTGACCGCGGAGTCGAAGGCGAGGGCTTTTAGGGGGATGTGTCCTTGATCGTGGTACATGCAGACGAAGGCGTCTGTGGCTTTTCGTCGTTCGGGGAGGAAGGCGGTGTCGGGCGGGATTGGGCCTTCGACGCGAATGCCTTCGGCTTGGGCTGCTTGGATGGCGGGCAGGATGATCTCTTCTTCCTCACGATTTCCGAAGAGACCGTTTTCACCGGCGTGCGGGTTGAGTCCGAGCACGCCGAGGAGCGGATTTTTGCGGCGGATTTTCGACATGGCATCGGCGGTGAGGCGAATGACCTCGAGAATCCTTGGCGTAGAGAGCGCGCGAGGAACTTGGGCGAGGCCGATGTGGACGGTGACGAAGCTTGCGCGGACTTCCTCGGAATATTGCATCATGCAGGCGGATGGCGAGTTGCAGCGGGACGCAAAAATTTCGGTGTGACCGGGGAACCGGTGTCCTGCGGCATGGAGGGCTTCCTTGCTGAGTGGGGCGGTGGTGATGGCGTTAAGTTTCCCGTCGAGAGCATCGGTCAATGCGGTGCTGACGTAGTTGAAAGCGGCGTTGCCCGTTGCAGCCGAGATGATTCCGGGTTTGAGACTGGTTGAGGGGAAGGAGCCGATTTGAACGACGCAGGGGGAGTGGGGTGGAGAGGCGGTGAGGAACGCCTCGCGGGAGAAAGTTTGTGTGGGGTGGGGGAGGCCGAGGGTGGTTGCGCACTGGCGGAGAACGTCTGCGTCGCCGTAGATGACGGGTGTGCAGTGACGGGTGACCTCGGGGTGGTTGAGGATGCGGAGGCAGATTTCGGGGCCGACTCCAGCGGGGTCTCCCATGGTTACCGCGATGAGGGGAGGGCGCATGGAGGGTACGGGTTAGCGCACAATACGAACGGCGACGAAGTCAGTATCCGGGAGGATGTATTTTCTGAGTTCGAGTTGGAGAGATTGGACATCGAACTCGGAGAGGATGCGGGTTGCGATCTCTTGAGCGAGGGATTCGATGAGCTTCCAGCGGGACTGGGCGGCGATGTCGCGGATGCGGCGGGTGAGGGCGAAGTAGTCGACGGTGTTGGTGAGTTCGTCGTTGAGCGCGGTGAAATCGTGTTTTGGTTGAAGGGTGAGTGAGAGGGTGAGCCGTTGAGGGTGAACACGCTCTTCGTCTGGGACGCCGATGTGCGCGGAGAGTTCGAGGTGCTCGATGTGGATGGAGTCCTTGGTCATGGCGCGTCTTGCGGTGGGGTGTCTTTTCGGATTTTGCCTCCCCAGGAGAGGATTCTTGCTTTTGCTCCGGCGGCCTCGGCCTCTTGGATTTTCCCGGAGCGCACGTAGAAGAGAGAGAGGCTGGACCAGGCGAGTTGTTCGTTTGGATTAAGGTCAACGGTTTTGAGGCCGGCCTCGATGGCCTCTTCGAAGCGGCCAAGTTTCATGAGGGTCATGCCCTTGGCGTGCCAAGCTTCGAAGTGATCAGGGGCGAGGCGAGTGCAACGGTCGTAGCAGGCGAACGCTTCGTCGAGTTCGCCGACTGCGAGGTGACCGCTGGCATCGTCCAGGAGGGATTCGAGATCGCCTTCGGACATCGGGATTCCGGTCAAGGTTGGCGGGGTTTGCGCAGGACTTCGACGGCAGTCTCGTTCCTCGCGATCAGGATCCACTCGTTCAGGAGGGCTTCGCTTCGGGTTGAGGCGAGGCGCTCTTTGATTTCAGCAGAATCTTTTTCGAACGCTTTTTCGTCGATGGGGAGTCGTTTGTGGACGTGTACGAGGATTAGGCCGGCGGCGGTATTGACTGGATTGCTGGTGTTTCCGTCTTGGAGTTCGACGATGGCAGACTTGATTTCTTGAGCGTCGGGGGCATCGAGGGTGACATCACGGGCGGAGAACGGTTTGAGCGATGCAGGTTCGACGCCGGCCTCTTTTGCGGCTTCTGCGAATGGTTTTCCGGCTTTGACGGTCGTTTCGATTTTCTTCCTGGCTTCCGCGGCGGCGAGTTGGAGTTTTTCGTTGGTCCGTTCGGATTTGAGTGATTGGGAGAGTCGTTCTTTCGCTTCATCGAGGGTCATTTCTCGAGAGGGCTGAGTTTCGACGAGGTTGAGGACGTAATAGGATTTGTCGCCAACGACGGGGTCACTCGTGCTTTGGGCGTCGGAGAGTTGGAATGCTGCCGAGACGGGGCCAGGGGCTTTGCTGAACTCGTCGCGCGGTTCACCGAGGCCGAAGGGTTCGGTGGTTTTGATTTCGAGTTTCGCGTTTTTGGCGATTGTCTCGAAGTTTGCGTCTTTGGCGAGTGCTTGAGCGCTGAACTCACTCGCTTGATCTGCAAGTTTTTGCAGGGCTTCGCCCATCTCTTTCCCGGTCAGTTTTTTTTGCTCTTCGGACAGGTTAAACTGCACGAATCGGACTTTCCGTTTTTCGGGCGCTTTGAGGGTGGATTTGCGCTGGTCGTACGCTTTTTTGACATCCTCATCCGAGACTGCGACGTCTTTGGCGTAGTTGTCTCGAGCGAATCGGACAACGGAGGCCTCGACCTGTTGATGGTCTTTGGCGTAGGCCTCCATGACTTCGGCTTTCGAGGGTTGGGTGGAGGCGCCGAGGAGGTTTTTGATGCGATTGACGCGGACGCTGTCGCGGATCAGTTCCTCAAAATCTTCCTCGGACATGCCGCGGGGTCCGAGGGCCATCTGCATGTAGAGTTTGTAGCGATCGTGATCGAATTTCCCTTGGTTTTGGAAGGCGGGAAGTTTTTGGATGGCCTCAAGGACTTGCTCCTCAGTGGGGTTGATCCCGAGTTGGTCGGCTTTTTGGCGGAGGACAATGGTGTTCCAGACGAAAGCGTCGGCGCTGTCTTGGGGGGTGTTGGCCCCTGGGGTGAGCGAGATGAGCAGTTCGAACATTCCGAAGATGCGGCAGAGCTCGAAGTTCCGTCCGAGGCGGAGGTACTCGAGGGACGACACGTCACGACCGGCGACGCGGCCCACGTTATCTGAGCCGAGTTTGTCCATGCGCGCGCCGGGGCCGCCGTAGAGGACGACGAAAGTGACGATGACGACGATGGTGAGGGCGGTGAGCAGGGATTTCTCGAAGCGCCGGAAAAAGTTGATCATAAGGGAAGGACGGTATGTGGCACAAAAAGACTGCCCAACAAGCTGTTGCTGCCTGTTGGGAGAGTGGCTAGAGATTGAGGGATGAGGCTAAGGTTCCCCCAGCGTTGGTCGCAATCCCTTTTTGGATCGCTTGGATACGTGGTTGCGGTGCTGTGTGCGGTTACGCTGTCGGGCGGGCGGACGGCGGCGATTGCGCAGCAGCCGGGGGCTCAGCAACCTGCGCCCCAGCCGGCGGGCGAGGGGGTGACGCTCGTGGATGGGCGGTTCCAAGCTGGGCAGGTGGTTGGGAGTGATGGGAAGACGGTACAACTGAAGGGGACGATTGGGGTGATTGGCTTGCCGATGGCACAGATTGCGTCGGTGCGTTCGAACCCGCCCGCGCCCTTGTTTGCGCCACCAATGGAAGCGGTGCGTGCGGGAGAGTTGGCGAAGGCGATGCCTTTGTTTTGGCAGGTGTATGAGAAGTTCCGCGGGGTGCCGGTCGATTGGGTGGCTACGGTGTTCGGGTTTGTGATGGACGGGGCGATGTCGGCGGGGGACAAGGGGATGGCTGATCGGGTGAAAGCGGAGGTGGAAACGTTCCCGAAACTGGGGGAGTTGCCAGGGATGGAGATGGTTTTGGCACAATCGGACTTTGTGGCCGGACGGTTTCCGGACGCGGAGGCGAAGATTAAACCGGTGATTGGGAAAGCGCTGGGCGATCGGACGCTCGGTCAGTTGACCCCGCAGGCGGCGCAGTATGCGAAGGCGCTGAATCTGTCGGGCCGCATTTTGGAAGGGCAGGGACGTGAGGGGGAGGCGTACGAGCGTTATTTGCAGGTGACGCTTCTGTTCTCGGGGGACGCTGCTGCGGCGAAGTTTGCCAAGGAGAGGGTGGCTGCATTGCAGGCCAAAGGAGTCAAGGCTCCCTGAGGGACGGTTAGAACGGTCTCGCCTTTTCCGTCGCCATTCTGGGTGGATTGACTTCCTAGGCAACGAGGGGGATGGATTTGGCCGGTTCTTTGCTTCAGCGTGCCAACAGAGATTTTTCAGAGAGAGCCATCCATCCTGTGAGAGTCCCGTGAGTGACGATTCGAGAGTATTCTTATTTGCCCCAACCTATGAAATCATGCCGATCGACCCAGTTGTTGTGTGAGTGTAAGCCGCCGAGTTTGTGGAGTCGGTTTCGGGCATGGTTGGCGCCGTTGGTCGGCCTGATTTTGGTGCATGGGATGGCGCTGGCGCAGGAGGCTGCGGAGGCTGCTGCGGAGGATGGGGGGCACGGCAACAAATCGGTGTTTGAGACGATCAAGGAGAGCGGACCGTTGGTGATGGGGATTTGGGTGGTCATTGTTCTGACCTCGGTGGTGATGATGTCGTTCATCGTTCAAGGGGTGATGACCCTGAGAAAGACGAAGTTGGCGCCGCCGAGTCTTGTGGCGCAGTTGCGCGGTTTGATGGCGGGAGGGGATTATCAGGGGGCGTGGACGGTTTGCTCGAAGGACGACTCGTACATGGCGAATGTGGTGCAGGCGACCTTGACGCGATTGGGGCGTGGCAAGGAGGCGGTCGAGGCGGCGATTATCGAATACGGGCAGCGGGAGCAGACGGTGATGAAGACGCGGAACAGTTACCTCTCAGTGATTGGGGTGGTTTCGCCGATGATTGGATTGCTCGGGACGGTCATCGGGATGATTGGGGCCTTTGCGGTATTGGGTTCCACGGGAATCTCGGATCCGCGTGCGCTGGCGTCGCGGATTGGGGAGGTGTTGTTGGCGACGGCGAGCGGTCTGTTCATCGCGATTCCCGCGTTCGTTTTCTATTATGTGTTCCGAAACATGATGCAGGCCTGCGTGGTTCATTCGGACGAGATCATTCAGTCGCTGTTTGAGGAGGTTCCGTTTGCGTCGTTGGACGGTGTGCGCATTGGGGACGGAGGTGGATCGGCGATGTACTCGGGTGTTTCGGATGGGGTCGTGGCAGCGGCAGTGGCGCAGGTGCAGACGTTGCAGGCGGTCCCAGTGATGCCGGCTCAGCAGATTCCTTGTCCGGTGTGTCAGGCTCCGGTGACTCCGGGTGCGCCGTCGTGCGGTCATTGCGGATCGACCCTGAACTGGGGCTAGGCTTTGGTTTGGCACTTCGGCTGGGTTTGAACTCATAAGAGCATGTCAGGACACGTTTCACACGGAGCTTCGATCGCGAAGAAGCGCGCGGCGTTGCGGACTGCGGCGGAGGAGGATCCGGAGTTCCAGATTGCACCGATGATCGACATTCTGCTGGTGCTGCTGGTGTTCTTCATGTCGATCAGTTCGACGGAGGTGCTTCAGTCGAATCGCGAGTTGACGTTACCGGTGGCGAAGGATGCGAAGGATAAGGAGAAAAAGGGGGCGGCGGCGCAGGGGCAGGCGTTGGTGAACATTCTCTGGGAGGCGGTCAGCAACACGGGCACCATCCTCGTGGACGAGAAGCGTTTGACCAATCCGAAGGAGTTGGAGTTGGTTGTGGCGGCCAAGCGTGAGGCGTTGGAGCAGTTGGGGGGTGCTTCTGCGAAGGGGTCCTTGCGGGTGGTGATCCGAGCGGATCGGATGGTCCGGTTTGAGTACATGAAGGAGATTTTGAAATCGGTGGCGGCGGCAGGGGTATCGAACGTCACCTTTTCGGTGGTGGACAAGGACGGGGGGAAGTGAGCGCGGTTCTTGGAGATTTTTAACCTGATTAATCACGAGTTATGGCCGGTTCAGTAGGTTCAGATGACGGGGACATGGGGTTCCAGATTGCGCCCATGGTGGACGTGGTTTTCGTGCTGCTGTTGTTCTTCATGGCGAGCGCTGGGTCGCAGGTCGTGGAGAAGGAGTTGTCCATCAATCTTCCGAGTGGAGCGGGCTCAGGCTCCGGAGTTGCGAAGACGCCGATCATCGTGGATATCGCGCCGGACGGTCAGGTGTTCATGAACAACGAGTTGTATGGTGCGGCGGGTGATCGCGAGTTGAAAAAACTGAAGGAGTTTTTCAAGACAGTGCTCTCGGAGTTTGGAGCGGATGACCCTGTAATCTTGAGGCCGAGCCCAGATGCCCGTCAGGAGCGTGTGATTGACGTGCTGAATGCAGCGTCCTCCGCGAAAATCAAGAATCTGACGTTCAGTTAAGCGGTTCCGTCAGGCCCTTCGGACGCGGGCGGTGTGGCGGGGATGTTTGCGAGGCTAAGGGGTTGGTGTTGGAATGGTTTTTTCTCACGCATCCCTCATTGTTCCTCCTGCTGCCATGAATCGATTCTTTGTACTGATCACCGGCGTTCTCATTCTCGTTCCGTTGCGGGGAGTCGAGGGGGCGCCTGCGGTTGACTTTGCTCGGGATATTCGCCCGATTTTGTCGAATCACTGTTTCCACTGTCACGGTCCCGACGACAAGGAGCGGAAGGGCGGTAAAGAGGGTTCGGGTGGATTGCGGTTGGACACCGAGGAAGGGGCTCGCGCGGATCTTGGGAACGGGTTTGGGGCGGTGGTTGCAGGGAAGCCGGAGCAGAGCGCGTTGCTGGAGCGTATCCTCTCGAAGGATGCGGACGAGGTGATGCCGCCGCCGAAGACCGGTAAGAAACCGACTGAGAAGGAGGTTGCATTACTGCGCGAGTGGATTCGCTCGGGTGCGAAGTACGCGGGTCACTGGGCGTATCAGGCTCCGAAGCGTCCCGCGGTGCCAGAGGTGGCGGGTGTTTCGCATCCGGTGGATCGGTTCCTCTTCGCTCGTCTTGCCGCGGAGGGGATGAAGCCGAACGCCGCAGCGGATCGTCCGACGTTGGCACGTCGTGTTGCCCTCGACTTGACGGGGTTGCCGCCTTCCTTGGCTGAGGTGGAGGCGTTTGAGCGGGATGGTTCACCGAAAGCGTATGAGCGGTTTGTGGATTCGATGTTGGCGAAGCCGGGGTATGGTGAGCACTGGGCTCGCTTGTGGCTTGATTTGGCGCGGTACGCGGATTCGGCGGGGTATCCGAGTGATCCGGGCCGCAGCATTTGGGCGTATCGCGACTGGGTGATTCGTGCGTTCAACGACAATCTTCGGTTCGATCGGTTCACGGTGGAGCAGATTGCGGGAGATCTTTTGCCGAGCGCGACGGAGTCGCAACTCATCGCGACTGCGTTCCATCGAAACACCATGACGAACAACGAGGGTGGTACTTCGGACGAGGAGTTCCGGAATGCGGCCGTGGTGGATCGTGTGAACACTACGTGGGCGGTGTGGATGGGCACTTCGATGGCGTGTTCACAGTGCCACAACCACAAGTACGATCCGTTTTCCCAAGCGGATTACTTCCGGTCTTTTGCGATTTTCAATCAGACGGAGGATGCGGACCGGAACGATGAGTCTCCGTTGCACCGGTTCCTTTTGCCGGAGGATCAGCGCAGGAAGGATGAGTTGGCCGCAAGAGTGAGTTCGTTGGATGCCAAGTTTTCAAAACCGTCGCCCGAGTGGCTGAAGGGATTTTCGGCGTGGCATGCGGGGTTGCCGCGGGTGGTGAACTGGCAGATTGCTTCCCCTCAGAGGGTTGCGAGCGAACGTGCGGCAAAAGTGGCTGTTTCGCCTGAGGGACGTGTCCGGGTGGAAGCGTTGGATGATGCGGGGATGGATCTGCAAACGCTTGTCCTTGGCAAGTCTGGGGCATTTTCGGCGCTCCGGTTGGCAACGGTTCCGGATGGAGAGTTGCCGGGCAAGGGTGCTTCGTTTGCGGCCAATGGCTCGTTTTCGGTGGATGCGGTGCGGGCGTTCGTGGTGCCTGAGACCGGCTTTGGCAAGACGGCTCGAACGGTCCGCTTGGAGCTGACGGGTGCAGCTCGTGCACTGCGTCTCGAAGCGGTGGAAGTGTTCTCCGGAGAGAGGAACGTTCTGGAGGGGAAGACAACGTCAGCGGCGACCAAAGGTGCTGCGGCAGGGGAGTTTGCAGAGTTCGAGTTTGGGGCGGATATAAAAGTGGACCGGATTCGCGTTCGTGTGCCGAAGGATGGCGGATACTTGTTGGGCGGGAGCAAACTGACGCTGCGCGACGCTTCGGGGAAGGTCGTATGGACCCGAGTCATGTCGGATGTGCGTTCCGACGCATTCATGGCGGAGGTTCATGAGGGACGAGCAGTGAAGGTTCGCCAAGTGATCGCAAGCATGACGGCAGGTGGGTGGGATGCCGTGACGCTCGCGGGTCTTCCATCATCCATTCCCAATCTCCGTAACCGGGGCTGGAGTGCTGCGCCGGGTGCGAAGTCCGCTGACGCGGTGTTGATTTTTGATAAATCCGAAGAGGTGAAAGAGGGGGAGCGCTTGGTGGTTGAGGTGGATTCACGGACGCGGAACAAAGGTCAAATGCTTGCCTCGTACCAAGTCGCGCTTACGGCTGACGCTGGTGTTGAGGCTCGATTGGGAGCGCCTGCGCCGTTGCGGGCATTGCTGGAGCGGGAAGCGTCATCACTAAAGCCTGATGAGCTGAAGCAGTTACAGGATCACTATGTACGTCAGTGGGCTCCAGAGGCTGATGCGGATCGCAAGGCTTTGGCTGGAGTGAGGAAGGAGTTGGATGCGGTGAAACCGGACACTGTCCCAGTGATGAAGGAGTTGGTACGGGACAAGCAGCGTGTGACCAAGATTCAAGTCCGCGGGAACTTCTTGAACCTTGGGGATGAGGTCCAAGCTGGAACTCCTCCGGTGTTGCCGCCCTTGCCGAATGGGCGTTCTGCGGACCGACTTGCGATGGCCGAGTGGATGGTGTCTGCCGAAAATCCGCTCACCGCTCGGGTCACGGTGAACCGTCTGTGGGAGGCGATTTTTGGCACTGGGCTGGTGCGGACGACGGAGGAGTTCGGGGCGCAGGGGGAGTTGCCATCGCATCCGGAGTTGTTGGATTGGCTTGCAACGGAATTCATTGAGCGGGGGTGGGATGTGAAGGGCTTCTTGAAGATGCTCTTGATGAGCCAAGCCTATCGACAGAGCAGTGCGGTTCTGCCGGGCGTGTTGGAAAAGGATCCGGACAATCGGCTTGTTTCGCGCGGACCGCGTTTCCGTGTGACGGGAGAGCAGTTGCGGGATCAGGCGCTGAGCGTTTCCGGGTTGTTGAGTCCGCGGATGTTTGGAAAGCCGGTTCGGCCTCCCAAGCCGGCGGTGGGGCTTTCGTTGGCGTTTGGTGGCGGGACAGACTGGACCACGAGCGCGGGCGAGGACCGCTATCGGCGAGCCATTTACACGGAGGTGCGCCGAAGCAGTCCGTATCCGGCCTTTTCGACGTTCGACGCCCCGAACCGAGAGGTTTGCACGATCCGCCGAAATCGGACGAACACGCCGCTTCAGGCGTTTGTCACGCTGAACGATCCGGTGTTCGTGGAAGCGGCTCAGGGATTTGCTCGCCGGATCATCGCAGAGGCTACGGGGGATGCAGAACGCATTGATCGCGCATTCCGTGTGGCGTTGTCTCGACATGCGACGGAGCCTGAGTTGCGGAGAGTGGAGGCTTTGTTGCAGCGCGCGCGCGAGGGATTTCGCGCCGATCCGGATTCGGCCAAGCGACTGGCAACCGAGCCCATCGGGGCGTTACCGCAGGGTGTTGATCCAGTGGAAGCGGCCGCATGGACGGGGGTTGCAAACGTTATCCTGAATTTGGACGAGTTTGTGATGCGCCGATGAGCGCAGTCATTTGAACCATCAAGCGTACACTGTTTTATGAATCACTTTGAACATCTTCATCAGGAACGACTTCAACTTGAGACGCGCCGGCATTTTTTGCGAACGGGCGGCCGTTTGAGTCTCGGTGCGATGGCCCTTGATTTGATGCGGTCGGGGACGGAGGGCGCAGCGCCGGCAAATGATCCGATGGCGCCTCGGAAACCACATTTTCCGGAGAAAGCCAAGCGCATCATCTACTTGCATATGTCGGGTGGACCACCTCACCTGGATATCTTCGATCACAAGCCAGGCTTGGTGAAACGGAGTGGGGAGGATGTGCCCGATTCGATTTTGAAGGGTCGTCGGTTTGCCTTCACCAGTGGGGTGCCGAAACTGATGGGGTCACCGCGGCAGTGGAGCCAGCATGGATCGGGGGGAATCTGGATGTCGGACGCAGTCCCGAACTTCCATTCGGTTGCGGATGAGGTGACGGTCATCCGGTCCATGAAGACGGATGAGTTCAATCACGCGCCAGCTGAGTTGCTGTTGTTCACGGGATCGCCGCGGCAGGGACGTCCATCGATGGGTTCATGGGTTACGTACGGGTTGGGGTCGGAGAACGAGAATCTTCCGGGGTTTGTGGTTTTGATCTCCTCTGGGGTGCAACCGAGTGGGGGGCAGGGATGCTGGGGGAGCGGGTTCGCTCCGTCGGTTTTTCAAGGGGTACAGTGTCGCTCGAAGGGGGACCCTGTTTTGTATGTGTCCGATCCAGCGGGGATGAACCGGGATTTCCGTCGCGCGACGTTGGATGCGTTGAAGGACTTGAATACACTCCAAGAGAAGGAGTTGGGGCATCCGGAGACGGTGACGCGCATCCAGCAGTACGAGTTGGCGTTCCGCATGCAGACGTCGGTGCCGGAGGTGATGGATATTTCCAAGGAGGGGGCTGCGGTGTTGGAGCGTTACGGTGCTACGCCAGGTGAATCGTCATTTGCAAACAACTGTTTGTTGGCGAGGCGATTGGCAGAGAAGGGGGTCCGTTTCATCCAGTTGTTCGATTGGGGATGGGATTTCCACGGGACCAACCCGAACGAAGACATCCGCGACGGATTGACGCGGAAGATGGCGCGCACGGACAAACCGGTTGCGGCATTGATCCGTGATTTGAAGGAGCGCGGGATGTTGGATGACACGCTGATTGTTTGGGGGGGCGAGTTCGGTCGCACGCCGTTCCGCGAGGGACGGACCGCGGGCGGGTCGGTGTTGGGGCGGGATCACTATCCGGACTGCTACGCGTTGATGCTGGCTGGAGGAGGGGTGAAGCGTGGTTTTTCGTATGGGCAAACGGATGAGTTGGGGTTTGCCGTAGCGGAGAATCCTGTTCACGTGCACGACCTGCAGGCGACGCTGTTGCATCAGCTTGGGTTCAATCATGAACGACTGACTTACCGGTTTCAGGGACGTGATTTCCGCCTGACGGATGTTCACGGAAAAGTGGTTCGCGACATCCTTGCGTAGCGGGGTGCCTCGGGGGGGTGAGCGCGTGCTCGCCCGCATCCTGCTTTTATCTGTGTTCCGGCGGTTCGGCCGGGTTCCCCCCGATGAGAAAAGCGGTCCAGTTTCTGATTTTTTGTGCTTTGGTGATCGTCCCGGTTTTGGTGTGGCGCGACCCTGATTTGAGGGCGCTTCTGCCGGGTCGCGCGGCGGCGGTGGAGAAACCGGTGGTGGAGTCGGCAAAGTTCGGGGCTCGACCTGGGGGACGTGGCGACCTACCGCCGGTGCCTGTTCAGATTGGTGCTGCTGAGAGCCGCGATTTTTCGGTGTATTTGAATGGGTTGGGCAACGTGCAGGGATTGAACACGGTTTCTGTGCGGTCTCGGGTGGAGGGACAGATTGTGGCGGTTCGTTTCAAGGAGGGGCAGGACGTGAAGGCGGGTGAAGTGTTGGTTGAGATTGATCCGAAGCCGTTCCAAGCCGCGTTGAATCAAGCTTTGGCGCGACGAGCCCAGAATGTTGCGCAGTTGGACAATGCGCGGGCGGATTTGGTTCGAATCGAGGAGTTGATTCGGACGGAGGTTGAGACGCCGCAGAAGCGGGATACGCAAAAAGCGTTGGTGGGGCAGTTGGAGGCCACGGTGCAGGCGGATGACGCGGCGATTGAGGCGGCGCAGGTGCAGTTGGACTATGCGACTGTGCGCTCGCCGATCTCCGGACGCACGGGCCTGCGCCAAGTGGATGAGGGGAATGTGGTGCGTGCGGGTGACCAAGAACCGATCGTTGTGGTCACTCAAGTGACGCCAGTTTCCGTGGTCTTCACATTGCCGGAGCAGCATACGCAAGTGGTGCGGAAGGCGTTGGAGAAAAGTGGGGTGCAGGTGCTTGCGATGGGACGTGACAACCGGACGCAACTCGCTGAGGGGAAGTTGATGGTGGTGGATAATCAAATCGATTCAACGACCGGAACCATTCGCATGAAGGCTGATTTTCCGAATGAGGATCGGCGGCTTTGGCCTGGGCAGTTTGTCAATGTACGGGTGCGGTCTGAGGTGCGGGAGAAGGCGATCACGGTTCCCTCGACGGCGGTGCAACGTGGCCCGATGGGGACCTACGTCTTCCGCGTTGCAGAAGGAGAAATTTGCGAGATCGCAAAAGTCACGACGGGTCCGAGCGAGCAGGGGATGACGGTTATTGAAACGGGGTTGGCAGCGGGGGAGCGCGTGGTGGTGGACGGCCATTTCCGGTTACAACCGGGAGCGAAGGTACGGGCGTTGGGAGGGGAGGGCGGACCGAAGAAAGGTGAGTCACCCAAGACAGCGGCGGCTCCAGTCCCGAAAGCGTCGTGAACCTCTCTGAACCGTTCATTCGTCGACCGGTTGCCACCGTGCTTTTCATGGTGGCCGTGGTGTTGCTTGGAGTTTTAGGTTATCAGCGGTTGCCGGTGGCTGCACTTCCGGCGGTCGACTTCCCGACGATCGAGGTTTCCACTGTTTATCCGGGTGCAAGTCCCGAGGTGATGTCCTCAGCGGTGACAACCCCGCTCGAGCGCCAGTTTGGACAAATCAGCGGATTGACGTCGATGAGTTCGGTGAGCGGTTTTGGTCGCAGCGCGATTACGTTGCAGTTCGCGTTGGATCGCGACATCGATTCGGCGGGGCAGGATGTTCAGGCTGCTATTAATACGGCGTCAGGCTACTTGCCTCGAGGTCTTCCCGCGCCGCCGGTTTACAACAAGGTCAATCCAGCCGATAGCCCGATCCTGACGGTGAAAGTGACCTCTGACACGCTGCCTCTGGAGCGGGTAAATGATTTTGCGGACACGGTGCTCGCGCAGAAATTGAGTCAGGTGACGGGTGTCGGACTGGTGACATTGCAGGGGCACCGAAAGCCCGCGATCAGGGTGCGCGTGAATCCGTCGGCGTTAGCGGTGCTGGGCTTGGGGATGGAGGATGTGCGAACGGCAATCGTGGCGGCGAATTTGAATGCACCGAAGGGCAGTTTCGACGGTGCGCGGCAGAATTATGTGATCGGGACGAATGATCAGATGACGGCGGCGCAGGACTATCAGCGGATGATCATCGCGTATCGGAATGGGGCGCCGGTGCGTGTGGGGGATATTGGCGATGCGGTGGACGATGTTGAGGACGTGCGGATGGCGGCATGGGTGGACGGACGTCCGGCGGCGATTGTGGATGTTCGGCGACAACCGGGTGCGAATATTATCGAGACGGCGGAGCGGGTGAAGCGGTTGCTGCCGCAGTTGCGTGCAGCGATTCCTCCGCAGATGGAGGTGGCGATTTTGTCGGACCGCACGGAAACGATTCGGGCGTCCGTGAAGGACGTGGAGCACACGATGGTGTTGACGATTGGGTTGGTGGTGTTGGTGATTTTCGCATTTCTGCGTCGGGTGTGGGCGACGGTGATCCCGAGTATCGCGCTTCCTATCGCAATCGTTGGGACTTTTGGCGTGATGTATCTCTTGGGGTTCAGTTTGAACAATCTCTCGCTGATGGCGTTAACGATCTCCACCGGATTCGTTGTGGACGACGCGATCGTGATGATTGAGAACATTTTCCGTTACATCGAGGAGGGTGTGCCACCGTTTGAGGCCGCGCTGAAGGGGGCTCGGCAGATTGGGTTCACGGTCATCTCGCTGAGCATTTCGTTGGTGGCGGTGTTCATCCCGTTGTTGTTCATGTCGGGAATCGTTGGCCGCCTCTTCCGCGAGTTTGCGGTTACGTTGAGCATTGCGGTGGGTGTGTCGGCGGTTGTCTCGTTAACGCTGACTCCGATGATGTGCGCGCGCTTGCTGAAACCGCATCGAGCCGGCGACGAAGGTGGGTTCTACCGCGTCACTGAACGCTTCTTCGAGCTGTGGTTGAGTCTCTACCGAGTGACGCTGGGTTGGGTGATGCGCCGGCGTGCTCTGATGTTGTGGATCACCCTCGCGACGGTGGTTGGGACGTTATGGATGTATGTTCGCATCCCAAAGGGTCTGCTGCCGGTGCAGGACACCGGGGTGATTGTTGGGGTGGTGGACGCGGCGGAGAACATCTCGTTCCGAGCGATGGCGGAGAAGCAGCAGGCGGTGACCGAGCGGATCCGTGAAGATGTGGATGTGGCTTCCGTTGCGGCATTTCTCGGATCAGGACCTGGGAGTGCCACTTCCAATTCTGGGCAAATCTACATCGTTTTGAAGTCACGCTCGGAGCGGAAAGCCGATGCGAAGGCGGTCATTGATCGGTTGCGTCTCAGGGTAGCGGATGTGCCGGGAGTCAGCCTCTTCATGCAAGCTGTTCAGGATCTGCAGATTGATAGCCGGGTGTCGCGCACGCAGTTCCAGTACATCATGCAGGGTCCGGACGAACGCGAATTGGGTGATGCGGCGATCCGGTTGCGCGACGGATTGCAGCGGCGGGTCGAGTTTGCTGACGTTGCAACGGACCAGCAGGAGGGCGGTTATCAGTTGAAGGTTGATGTTTCTCGGGACAAGGCTGCGCTCCTTGGGGTGACGATGCAGTCGGTGGACGACACGTTGTACGACGCGTTCGGGCAGCGGCAGGTTTCAGTGGTTTTTACCCAATCGAACCAGTACCGCGTGATTTTGGAGGCAGATACCGCATCGCAACTGGATGCGGGGATGCTGGACCGACTTCAGGTGCGTGCCGCGCAGGGAGGGGCGGTTCCCTTGTCGGCATTTGCGACGCTGACTCAGACAAACGCACCGTTGTCCGTACAGCATGCGGGTCAATTCCCTTCGGTCACCTTGTCGTTCAACTTGGCGTCAGGCTATTCGTTGGGTGACGCGGTTGAGGCGCTGGGGAAAGTGCGTCGCGATGTGGCTGTGCCTCCGTCCGTTGCGGGCGAGTTTGTGGGGAGCGCGGCGGAGTTCAAACGGTCGCTGGCAGATTCACCCTTCCTGTTGCTTGCGGCGATCGTGGTGATCTACATCGTGTTGGGTGTTCTGTACGAAAGTTACATTCATCCGGTGACGATTTTATCCTCGCTCCCTTCTGCGGGCATCGGAGCGTTAGCGGCGTTGCGCCTCGCCAACATGGATTTGTCGATCATTGCGATCATTGGAATCGTGCTGCTCATCGGCATCGTGAAGAAAAATGCGATCATGATGATCGACTTTGCGATTGAGAAGGAGCGCGATCACGGCACTTCGCCTGAGCAGGCGATCCTTGAGGCCTGCGAGCTGCGGTTCCGTCCGATCATGATGACAACGATGGCGGCGTTATTGGGGGCTGTGCCGTTAGCCTTGGAGGACGGGATGGGCTCGGAACTTCGCAAGCCGCTTGGGGTGTGCATCATCGGTGGGTTGGTGGTTTCGCAGTTTTTGACGCTGTACACGACGCCGGTGATTTATCTGGCAATGGATCGTGTGGCCTCGTGGTTCCGGCGTTCGCAGCCGAGCAAGGATTTGGTGGGGCCAGTTGAAACCGCGGACCTTGTATGAACCTTTCGGAACCGTTCATCCGGCGGCCAGTAGCCACCTCGCTTATGGCAATCGGGCTGTTCCTGCTCGGGATATTCTCGTACCGGCGTTTGCCGGTCGCTCCGTTACCGCGTGTCGATTATCCAACGCTCTCGGTTTCTGCCGCATTGCCGGGGGCAGACCCAGGAACGATGGCGTCTGCGGTGGCGACGCCGCTGGAACGTCGGCTTGGTCAGATTGCTGGGGTTTCGGAGATGACCTCCACAAGCGCCGCCGGTTCAACGACCATTTCATTGCAGTTCGATATGAACCGCTCCATCACCGGTGCGCAGAAGGATGTGCAGGCAGCCATTCAGGCGGCGCGGGGTGATTTGCCACCTGCGTTGCCAATTCCGCCCTATTCGCGACGGATGAATGCGGGCGATTCTCCGATCATGATCCTGGCGCTGGTCTCCAGCGTGATGGAACCGCACCGATTGTACGAGTTGGCGGATACGATTGTGGCGCAGAGGATCAGCCAAATCGAAGGCGTGAGCATGGCGTCCATCAGTGGATCTGCGAAATCAGCGGTGCGCGTTCGGTTGAATCCTGGGGCACTTGCTTCAGCAGGGCTCGGGATGGCGGACGTCCGCAATGCCATTCTCTCTGCAGGGGCGCATTTGCCGAAGGGCGTCTTGGAGGACGGGGGTGTGCGGTGGACGATCGAGGCGAACGATCAACTGGCGAACGCTGCGGATTATGCGGGGATTGTTGTGTCGCAGAAGGATGGTGCGGTGTTGACGCTGGGTGATTTGGGCGAGGTTACGGACGGAGTGGAGAATACTCGGTTGGCTGGATGGTCCCGGTTGACGCCCGCGGTGGTCATCATCGTTTATAAGCAGCCTGATGCGAACATCATCGAGACGGTGGATCGGATTCGTGCGGTGATGCCTCAGATCCAAGAATGGTTGCCCGCGTCGGTCGAGTTGAAGGTGGAGAGCGAGCGGACAAAGACGATCAAGGCGTCTGTGCGTGATGTGCAGCAATCGCTCGTGGTGAGTGTGATCTTGGTGATGTTGGTGATGTTGCTGTTCCTGCGCAGATTGGCTCCCACAATCATCGCGAGTGTGACGGTGCCGTTGGCGTTAGCGGGCACGTTCGCGGGGATGCGGGTGGCGGATTACAGCTTGGACAATCTCTCGCTGATGGCATTGACGATCGCCGTGGGCTTTGTGGTGGATGACGCGATTGTGGTGATCGAAAACATCGTGCGATTCATCGAGAAGGGTGAAAGTCCGTTCCAAGCAGCGTTGAAGGGGGCTCGGCAAGTCGGGTTCACGGTTGTTTCCATCACGGTGTCATTGATCGCGGTGTTCATCCCCTTGTTGTTCATGGGCGGGCTGATCGGGCGGTTGATGAATGAGTTCGCCGTCACGCTCAGTATGGCGGTTGTGGTCTCGGCCGTTATTTCCCTGACGCTCACTCCAACGCTCTGTGCGCGCTGGTTGAAGGGGAAGGGGACCGAACAACCTGGGGTGATTGGACGCATGGCGGAGAGTTTGCAGAACGGGATGGTGCGGATTTATGCGTGGTCGCTGGGCGGCTTGTTGCGTCATGCGTGGGCTGGTGTGCTGCTGTTTTCCGGGACCATTTGGATGACGGTGGATATGTATGGACGTATTCAAAAAGGCCTTTTCCCGCAGCAAGATACGGGGATGTTGATGTGCTCAGTCGAGGCCTCGCAAGATATCTCGTTTCCGGCGATGATCACGTTGCATGAACGTGTGACCCGGGTGATTTGCGAGGATCCTGCAGTCGATACGGTGAGCGGTATGGTGGGCTCGTCGTTGCACAGCGGTGCTGCCAACAGCGGCAGGATGTTCATCGCCCTAAAGCCTTTTGAAGAGCGAGGAGAGTCGGCTGACGCGGTGGTGGCGCGGTTGCGGAAGGCGACCTCCGTCGTTCCGGGGGTTCGGGCATTCACGATGGCGATGCAGGACATCCGGATGGGCAGCCGCTCTTCGAAGTCGATGTATCAGTATACGTTGCAGGGACCTGATTTGGCTGAGCTGAATGGCGCGGCCCCGCGCGTGCTCGCTGCGCTTCGAGGGTTGCCAGAGCTGCGTGACGTGAACAGTGACCAACAGTCGGGCGGATTGAAGATGAATGTGGTGGTCGATCGGGCGGCGGCGGCGCATCTCGGTGTCTCAATGGCCGATGTTGATAACGTGCTTTACGACGCGTTCGGGCAACGTCAGGTGGCGACGATTTACAAACGGTTCAACCAGCATCGAGTGGTGATGGAGGTGGATGAGGATCATCTGGGAGACCCCGCAGTGCTGGATCGCGTGCAGGTGAAGTCGGCTCTTGGCAAACTGGTTCCATTGTCAGCATTCGCCCGGTTTGAGCGTACAAATGCATTGTTGTCGGTGACCCATCAGGGCCAGTTTCCTTGCGTCACGTTGTCGTTCAATGTCGCGCCGAACGGGTCGCTTGGGAGCGCGATGGAGGCGATTGGGCGAGCGATGGAGGAGTTGGGGTTGCCAGAATCAGTGAGCGGAAGTTTTCAGGGAACGGCGCAGATCTTCCAGGAATCCCTGCGGACCATGCCGATGTTGACTCTCTGGGCTTTGTTGGCGGTTTATGTGGTACTCGGGATCCTTTACGAGAGCCTTCTCCATCCGTTGACGATTCTTTCCACGCTGCCTTCCGCGGGATTGGGGGCGTTGTGGGCATTGCAAATGCGCGGGTATGAACTCTCGTTGGTGTCGTTCATCGGGATCATCCTCTTGATGGGAATCGTGAAGAAGAACGCGATCTTGATGGTTGATTTTGCGATTGATGAGACGCGTCAGGGCGCATCAGGTCGCGAGGCCATTCTGGAAGCTGCGAAAGTGCGTTTTCGGCCAATCGTGATGACGACGCTTGCCGCGTTGGTGGGGAGTTTGCCGCTTGCGATGGGGACTGGAGTGGGTTCGGAGATGAGGCGTCCGCTCGGGGTTGCGGTGGTGGGGGGATTGATCGTTTCCCAAGTGTTGACGTTGTACACAACGCCGGTGGTGTACCTTGTCGTTGAGCGGGTGCGTGTTTGGTTGCAGCAGTGGATGCGGAGCCCGCACGCTGCATGGCGCAGGGCGCAGGGCGATGCACCTGTCTCGAAGAGTGTCGCTCGGTGATAACGGGCTGAATGATATGGTGTTCAGGAATGAATAGGTTAACCAAAAGGTTTACATGACCATCTTTTAAGGCCAACATGGTTACATGAGGGTCAAAACGGCAAAACTCAAAACCCATCTGTCTCACTATCTCCGAGTGGTTCAAGAGACGGGAGAGGACATCGAGGTCTGCGTTCGAGACACTCCGGTGGCGTATTTGACTCGGTCCAAGGAGGCCTCTGTTGACGCTGCATCAAAAATGGCGTCGCGCCAGTTGGAGGAGGCTTTTCAATCAGCCGGACTCACTCTTATCGCGCCGTTGGTGGCCCGGCCGGGACAGGCAGGTGTGCGGCGGTTGCCCGCTCCTCAAATCAGCGGGGATGGACGTACGGATATCGACACGACTCAGGAAACTCGCCGCCAACGCGATTGGTGAGCCTAAAAATGGATCTGTTTTTTGATACCAGCGCGGTCGTTCCGTTGCTTCTACGCGAGCCTCATACGGACAACGCACTTGCGGTTGCCGCTCGGGCGGATCGCTTTTTTGCCTGGCGATGGCTGCAGGTGGAAGTGGAGGCGGCCCTCGCCCGCCGCCGTGCTACCCCGGCTACTTGGGTTGAGTGGCGGCAGATGGCAGCTTCGATTCATTGGCTTGAACTCAGCGAGTCCTCACTTCCTGCCCTCTGTGCGTTCAACCGGACACTCCGCCTACGCGCTGCCGATGCCGGTCATCTTTTTGTGTGCGATCGTGTTCTCACCGTGATCTCCGAACTTCAGCTCGTCACTTTTGATCACGAGATGCGTGAAGCCGCGAAAACGCTTGGCATACCGAGTTTGGTGTGAGCCGAGCGAACCACGCCGGCGGGGTTGAGGGCTCCTCGATTACGGTTCGGATGATCGCGGTGGCCATGCGGATTTGACCTCTTGCGGGTTGCCGTGATCTAGCTTATCGGTCGCCCATGATGTATTCCTCAGTCGCTCGGCGTGATGTGTTGCGAGCAGGGTGTGGCGTGTTGGCGTTGCCATGGTTGGAAAGCTTTGCTGCGGCGAACGCAGAACCGCCCAAGCGGTTGATCTCGGTTTGCACCAACTTCGGTCTGTATGGACCCGCCTTCTTTCCGGAGAAGTCCGGGGTCGATTATTCGCCGAGCGAGTACCTGTCGATCCTCGAGGATCTCAGGAAGCATTACACGGTGTTCTCTGGGATCTCGCACCCGGACATCGGCGGGGACCATGCCTCCGAGGCATGCTTCCTCACGAGCGCAAAGCGTCCCACCCAACCCGGTTTCCGTAACACCGTTTCGATGGATTATGTTGCTGCACAGCATGTTGGTGGAGCAACCCGTTTTCCCTTGGTGAACCTGTCGACCTCGGATGGCAGCCCGCTGACCTACACGAGCACGGGTGCGGGTGTGCCTGCGATGGGGCTTCCGTCGAAGGTCTATGCCAAGATGTTCCTAGCTGGAAGCAAGGCGGAGGTGGAGAAGGAAGTGGCCCGCATCCGGCGTGGGCACAGTGTGTTGGACCAGATGCGCGGCCGGATCTCCGAGTTGCAGCGCACCTTGAGCCATCGTGATCAGCAGCAGGTGGCTGACTATGCGGAAGCCGTGCGTGACCTAGAGAAGCAGCTTGTGTCTGAGGAACGTTGGGTGCATGAGACCAAGCCGACGGTCACGGAACCGTCCCCGAACGAGGCGTATCCGAGCCCTTTTGCCGATCGTGCCGACACCATCGGACGGGCGCGCG
>JACCED010007572.1_pt1 | contig 29564 bp, 24 predicted proteins | sample 7455021 | NCBI WGS metagenome assembly JACCED01 (sample SAMN15323456, study PRJNA562643) | freshwater metagenome | isolation source: river surface water | place: USA:Blue River Watershed | collected 2017-08-19 | reverse complement strand
TGGGAAAACAGTACCAGTTGATAAGGTCTTGTTTGTTAATACTTGTGATCCTTCAAGTGTAACCATAGATGAAGGGAATATATTAGTAGAAGATGATAAGTCTTTATTAGATAATGTTTGTAAAGAGATAGAATCAATTACATTTTTTCCTGATATAAATAAATTAGAAAAACTACCTGTACCTTCAACCATTAAATTACAATTAACTATTATATTTCCATTAGGTTCAATTAGAAGTTTTTGTGAACCATTTGTAAAAAACTTAAGTTGATCATTATCGCTTCCTAGTGTATTTTCAGCAATGATATATGTATTTCCATTTAAATCACTAACACCACTACCACTATTTGTATTTTCACTACTTACAATAGAGCCTCCTAAAATTCCCCAATTACCATTAGAATAACCTTCAAACATTTGTAATGATGTATTATATCTAATAATACCATCTGTAAGAATAGAAGGTCTTTCGGCAGAAGTACCAGACGGTAATCTTAAACCATCAGTTGTATTAATATCAAGTGAAATAATAGGTTCAGAAGTTCCAATACCTACAAGACCTTTAATAAAATATACATTACTATTATTAGTTAACCAGTTTTCAACATTACTAGTTCCTGTACTATTATTAACTATATTAAGCGAACCTTCAGAACTAACACCTAATGTAACTAATTGATTAGATCCTTGTTGATTTGTAGTTGAAAGTTGAATTTGTTCTACAATAATTGATTTTGTTATAGTTGGATCAATACTATCTTTAAATGTAATGTTTCCTGTACTTTCATCTCTTTCTAATACAGTAGAACCTAAATAAAACGAATTACCAGATAAATATAAATCTCTCCATCTATTATTACTACTACCTAAATCTAATTGTATATCAGTAGAAGGTATTAAATGGGAACTTACAATATTTGTTGCTAAATTTGAAGTCGATAAATTAGATGTAGTAATATTTGATGAATTATTAGTATTATCACCACTATTTCCAGACTCAAATAAAGAACCATTTTTATAAATATTTCCAGTTAAATTAATATCATTATTAACAGTTAAACTACTATTAACAATAATATTTGTATTTTTAATTTCTAATTGTGATGTATTTGATCCAATACCAATATGTAAAGTAGTATTAGTATTATCATTTCTAATAACAACATCGTTACTAGATGTATTATTAAAATATTGATTATTTGAATAACTATCACCAAATATTGTGGGCATTTATTTTTAATTATTTAATGATATAATAAATTAAATACTATACAAAAAAAAATAGAAAAAATTTAGTTTTTTTAATAAATATTACTCATATAGAAAAAATTTTAAAAAATTTAATAAAAAATTTAATAAATAATTAAACATATATAATGAATAATTTAGATAACGACGAAAATATTTTAATAAGTTTAGTAAATAATTTAAGTATAGATACATCTGAAATTGAACGCCAAGTTGCATATAAGGTAATATTGAAAGATTTAGAATCATTATCTGAATCATTTATATGTAATATAGAACCTCAGTTAAATTGTGAATATAATGAATATTATGATCATCCAAATTTTAATATTAGAACTGTATTAAATATATTAAATGAAGAATATAGTGCTATTATAAATCAATTTATCGAAATAAATAAACGAAATAATAGTGATTTAATGTTTGAATCTAATAATATTTATACATATATTGATTATTATATCGAAAATCTTCAGAAATTTATATAATTATAAGTGTTTTATCTTCTATCAATTTCAGTAGGTGTATCAGAATTTGTTTCACTATTATCATCATTATAATCTTCATCATTATCTTCTTCATCACTATCTTCATTTTCACTATGTAAATTATCAAATAGTTCATCTTCATCTTCTTTTAAAAGATCATATAGTAGATCTAATTGACTATTAAGTTTATTTTTTTCTTTTATCTCTAAAGATACCTTTTTATTAAGCTCATTTATTTTTTCGTTAAAAAGTGTAAATATAGGCGAATTGTCCTTTTCGACTTTTTCTAAAATTTGTTTGATTGTATTAATACAAAATTGATATCTTTCGAAATTGGAACGATTATCAATAAGATCAAAAATGAGATCTTCTCTTTTATATATAACATTCAATTTAAAATTACAGAAATTTTTCTTAATAGCATATTCTAAAAATAGTCTTCTTTTCGTAATACAATTAGGACATAAAATAGATTCGCATTCATTTTCTGATTCCATAATAAATAATAAAAGTTTTTAATATTTAAATTTAGTTTTAATTATAACTAAATTTGAACTAAAATTTATTCAAATTTTATTTTTTATTCTAATATATTTATTTTGCTCCTTTTAGATAGAATGAATAAAATACGAAATATCATATGCAATTTCATTAGATAATTCTTTCAATTCTTTAAGACTTATTTTTTTTTCTTTATATAAATCTATTTGATACTTAATGTATGAATTTCTTATTGTATTAATTGTTATATTTTCACCAAATATATTATTTAAATCTCTATTTATTTGTTTGGTTAAACTATTAATACCTTTAATATTATTTTCAAATGGAATATTTTTTTTTGATACGAATAAATATTTTCTGGGAAACATATCCAAATTTTGTTTAATAATTTCATCTAATTGTATTGGAATTTCTTTGACAAATATATCATTTTTTTTATTAATTGATATAAATGATTTTTTTGCCTTAAGATTAATAAAATTAGATTCTGTAGTTTTATAATTTTGAGGATTAATTTCCATTAAACAATAATCTTTAATTTTTCTGGGAGGTAATAAAGAATATATCGATATTAATAAGGTGTCATTACTACCTAAAGATTTGTTTTGAAATTCTTTTTGTTTTTTAAGAATATCAGACCATTCGATACTAATAGTATTTTCGTTATTTATACTAGTTTTATTTTTATTATTAATTTCTGTTTTGTATATATTTTGCCATTCATTAATAATTTTAATTATTTTTTTTTCTTTAGATTCACTAAGTTTTAAATTTTTAATTATAGTTAAAATAAATGCTAATGTCGATATATAAGTACTATTATTTTCTATACATATTTTAAATTTATTTGTATAAATAGTTGGATTATTTAAGATTGAATAAATATTTTTTTCGTTTGTAATTTTAATAATAATATTTTTATCCTTTTTTAATTTAGGTAAATTTGCTGTATTATATTTACATATAGAAATTAATCTTTTTAAAGTAGATATATATGCATTTTTACTAGAATTAGATAAAGATGTATTATTTTCAAATAAATTTTGAATATCAATATCGGTAAATTCTTTTGACATTTTTATTAATTATATTATATAATTAATTATATAAATCTTAAATAAAAATTCAAAAAAATTAACAAAAAAAAAAAAATTTGACTGTTCTTTTGAAACTTTTTATTTATCAATTTAATTAAAATTAGGTATTTAAAAACTAGCATTTAAATGAATTATAAATTATTTATAGTTCTATTTCTTGTAAATATATCTAATATTGTAGCTTTTGTAATTAAGACTTTGAACATTAAAAATAATTTTGATGTTAATGTTAATATGTTAAATGTTATTCCTAAATGTCCAGAAGATTATACAGAATGGCCTAAAAATTATCTTAGAAAAGAATGTTGTGAAATGGCTAAAGTAGTATCTAAATTAGATATTTGGGATTTATTAAAAGATGAAAGTTTAAATATTTGTAGACCAATTTTCTGGAGTAACGAAAAAATTGAGTTACTTAAAGAACTCTGTTGGAGTCATGGACATAATATTACAACAATGAGTACAACACTACTTGTAATGCAATTTATTGCTGTAAATGGTTTCGAAGCTTATGTAAATCAAGTTAATGAATATAATAACAAAAATACAATTCTATAAACCTATTTTTTAGGATTTGGAGGTAATTTTAAGATTAAAGCATTATATTTTTTTTTAGCATTTTGTTGGTTTTGAGTTTGTTGTTGTCTTTGGTTTCTTGGTATATATTGAGAGAGATGTATAGTACTTGGTGAGTTAGTAGTTCCTGGCAATTGTCTTTCTGCTTCTTGTCTTTCTGCTTCTTGTCTTTGTGCTTTTTCTCTTTGTGCTTTTTTTCTTTGTTCTATTCTTTTTTTTGCTTTTTTTTTTGTTCTTCTGTAAAAATATTAGCTATCTGTTTTTGCATTTTTTGTCGTTGTGCTTCTGTAAGAGAACTAGCTTTTGGTTTTTGTGCTTGTTGTCTTTGTGCTTGTTGTCTTTGTGCTTGTTGTCTTTGTGCTTGTTGTCTTTGTGCTTGTTGTCTTTGTGCTTGTTGTCTTTGTGCTTGTTGTCTTTGTGATTCTAAAACAATAATAGCCTTTTTTCTTATGTTTTCAGATATATCTCTTCTAAATTTTTGTTTACTATTTGTAGATTTATTCAATGAATTAGTATTAATAGATGATTGTTGTGTATTTTTTTGTGAATAATTATTTGGCATATTTACTGGAGGAGGTTGTAGTGGTATAGAATGTTGAGTATATCTATTTTGTGTATTTGGTAAAGGACCATATGGTAAAGATCCTATTATAGAGACAGATATAGGTATTAGAGTTCCGTTTGAAGCTAAAGTATATCCATACGGAACCATAATATGTCCAAATGGATTCATTTGATATGTACTATATGGATTTATTGGAATTCCAGAGAACATATTAGGAAAATAATTCTGTTGAACTAGTCCTCTTGGTCCTCTAGCTGGAACAGGTCGCGGATTAATAAGTGAACTATGTTGTCTAGATTGATTATTGTCTCTTGCTAAATTATTTGCCAATTGTTTAAAATCATTTGCAGTTATAACAACATTATTATTTCTCGATAAATGAGTAGCAGTTTGAATAAAATCATTTGCAGTTAACCCATCATTTTGATCGAAATAATTTGGATTATTTTCTTGTATTGTATTTCGTAACGGAGAATTTATGCTAGAATTTTTGCTAGAAGTTTTTTTTCTTTTTGACATTTATTAAAAATAAATAAAAAAATTATAACTTTATTATAAAAGGAACAAAAATAAACGAATGTATCTAAATGCGTTTATTTAATAAATTTAAACGCATTAGATTGAAATATAATATTATATTATAATTAATTTAATTCATTTCATTTATAAATGACATTATACCCTTTTTTGAAACAAGTTAGACATAGTTTAATACCATATAAACATATTAATACATCAATTTTTTCTCAAATTAATTATGAAACATTATATGAATTACAAAAATATTCTTGTTTAAAATTTAATAGTAATATATTATTTCAAGAAAAATACAATAATGACTGGAATTTTATATCTTACAAAGATTTTTCTAAAAATATAAATAATTACTCGAAATTTTTATCTAATCTGAATATACAGTATGGAGATATAGTTGGTTGTATATCTAATAATAGATCTGAAGTTGCTACATTAATGTATGCTTGTTATTCTATTGGGGCAATTTATATTGGTATGTATAATAATCAATCTTTGAATGATATAAATTTTATAATGAAAGATGCATCTATTAAAAATTTATTTATATCTAATGATAAGTTATTTAAAAATTTAGATAAAAATAAAGTTATAAATAAAGTTGAAAATTTATATATATTTGATACGAATGATAAAAATTTATCGATATCTAATAATATGTTAAAACAGATAAATAAAAATAAACATATTTCATTTATTCCAAATAAAAATGATGTGGCAAATATTATATATACTTCAGGAACAACAAGTCCTATTTTAAAAGGAGTTGAATTAACACATAATAATTTTATATCTAATATTAAAGGAGTTCACTCATTATTAAATAATAACTTAATTAAGGATAAAGATAAATCTTTATCTTATGTTCCTTGGTCTCATAGTTATGGATTAACAGAATTAAATGGTATGATGTCATATGGTGCGTCTATTGCAATATGTAATGATATCAAAAATCTTAAACAAGATTTCCAAGAAGTAAAACCAAATATATTATTTAGTGTACCTCTTTTGCTCAATACAATTAAAAATAATATAGATGATAAAATAAATACTTCCAATAATATAATTAAATATTTAATTAATATAACAATTAATTATAAAGGTAATAAGAATTCGGTTCATTATAAATTTTTAGATCATTTAATATTATCAAAAATTAAACAAAGTTTTGGAGGTAATATTAAATATATTTTTTCGGCAGGTGCATCTACTGATTTATCTACTATTAAATTTTATAATAATATTGGAATTAAAATATATCAAGGTTATGGTTTAACCGAAACAAGTCCTATTGTATCATTATGTAATGATAATAATTACTTAACTGGATCTGTTGGAAAAATATTAAATAATTTGGATGTAAAAATCCTAGATACAAATACTAAAGATATTTTAGGTACTAATAATATCGGTGAAGTATGTGTAACTGGTCCTAGTGTTTTTCAAAAATATTATAATAAAAATGACAAAGATATTTTTATAGATTTAATAATAAAAAATTCTGAATTAAATCTTCAAAAAGCATATACAATAAAACGAAAATATTTAAAAACTGGTGATTTAGGTTATATAGATGAAAATGATAATTTATTTATAACTGGAAGAATTAAAGATACATTTAAATTAGACAATGGAAAGTTTATAGTACCATCAATAATCGAAAATAAACTTAATAATAGTAAATTTATAAAAAATATTTTAATTTATGGATATAATAAACCATATATAATAGCATTAATAGAAGTTAATTTAGAAAATACTAAAAATATTGATAATGAAAAATTATATGAATTTATTAGTAAAGAAATTTTGGTTAATTCTGACAAACATTTATTAAAAAAATATGAAATTCCACAAAAATTTTTAATTATAAAAGATCCATTTACAGTCGATAATGGTTGTTTAACTTCAAAATTATCTATAAAAAAACATTTTATATTTAACAAATATTCTAAAGAAATAGATTTAATATATAAAGAAAAATAAAGTATATTAAATTTAAATTAATTCTAATATGGAATCTTTAATTAACAAATTCAAACCAAAAATATATATTGATAATAATGAAAAATCTAAATTAATAAATCCAAATATTTATTTAGAAACTAATAAAATTAAATATGACAATACAATATTAACCAATATTGTTAATAAAGATAACAAAATTTATTTGTATTATTTATTATTTATACATAATGTACATAAATCTGTTATTTTAAATATTAATTGTGAAAATTACGATTATAAATATCCTATATTCGAAAAAGACTCCACAAACTGTCATTTATATTTTAATCATTCTAATGTATATTTCAAAGATAAAATTTTACCTATTAGTAATTCATCATATATATATTCTTTTAATGATGAAGATTTTAATAATAAATTTAGATTATATAAAATTAATATTATGAGTTTTGTAATAGAAATTGATAAAAATGAAAATATAAATGGTGTTTGTTTGATCCCAAATATTATTCAAGATATAGATAATAATTTTATTTCTAATTTAGAACCTTATTGGATAAAGGATAAAAATATGTTTGATACTAATAGTTTATCATTTTATATATCTTTTTATTCTTTAAATCCTTATTTAATTAAGGATAATAATATTAATGATTATATTGGTTCTATAAGTTTAATTGGTGATTTCTTTAACAAATTTAACAAACTTAATTATAATATAACAACATTAAATAGATATTCTATTGAAACTTATTCTATGAATAATTCATTTATGAATATTCCAAAAATTTTTTATACTAATTTAAATAAATTTGAAATATTAGATAAATATCATCTAAAATGGTTTTGGTATAAAAAATATAATATTTTTGCCAGAATATATAAATATTATTCTAAACAAAAATTTTAACAATTATAGTCACAAAATCTATGTTCAATATCACTAAATGATGATCTTTGTTTGCCTATTTTTGGTTTCATTAAATAAAATTTTTTACCTGGTCCTTGTAGTTTTCTTTGCCATATCATATCGATTGCATGTGTTGAAGGATGAAAACCTTTTGCTAAACCATCTATTCCTTCTTGAAAAACATTAATTACATCTTGATAAAATGTATGATTTATTAAGTATCCCGAAGTAGTTTGAGCATTAATAGCTTCTATTAGAGTATCATTCAAATGTATACCCTTTATCATATTATATGATAAACAACAAATTTTATATTCTGGATAATTTTCTAAAAAATATTTTAAATTATTATGAAAAATTTCTTGACTAACACAAAATTCAAAATCATCTTCTAGAACAATAATATTTTTGTATCCCTTATCTAATGCATGTTTTAATACTCTTATATGACTTGCACCACAACCAATTGCTCCATACATATGTTCAGTAGCAGAAACTCTGATTATTTTATCTTTATTTATACCAAATTTAAATAATTCTTGGAGAATTTGTATGTTTCTATCCTGTCTTTTGTCTAAATTAATATAATAAACTTTATCTATATAATCCATAATAATATCAAGTATATTATAAAATAATATATATATCCGCAATGTCTATCGATATTGTGTAACAATAAACTTCGGTAAATCTTGAGATATTTTATCTGAATATTTCAGACATAAAGGATGAAAAATACATCCCAGTAATTCGGTCCAATGAAATGGATACGGATATTCTTTAGTATATACTTCTAATGGATGTCTTGCTTTGAACAATTTAAGTTGTTCAAAGGCTTCGTCCATTTTTTTTATTAATATTGAATACCATTCAGTGGTAAATGGTGTTTTTGGTTTTGTAACAAATTGACAACAGCCTATTAATTTAAACCAGTTATTTTTTAGTTCTAAATCTATTTGTTTATTACCAGTAATTGCATAACCATTTGGAATTTCTTTATATCCTAGAATCCATTTATTTTCATTTTTATAAAATTTATGAATTATATCTATCCATGAATCATTTATATATTTTATATCTGAATATGCTCCTCCTAAATGGTGTGATACATAGCATCTTAAATAATCTGCTTTATGAACTTCTGATAAATATTTATATCCTGGATGTAAATCAACACCAATATATTTAACTAATGTTTTTAAATTTTCTGAATTAATCAATAAAACATTTAAGCCACTATTTTTTAGTGAATTAAAACAATTTAATCTTGGTAATGACATAGAATTATTCCCAGTCCAATAACAAAATAGAGTTGGATTTAATGTCATTTATAATGACTAAATAAATATATAAAAATAACTAAACTTATATTAAATAAAAAATATAATATTATATAAAAATGACTCCAAAAAAATTATTAAAGGTATCAAATATCGAAAAATATTCAAAATTATATGTTAAAGATCTTAATCACAAAGGAGGTTCAAGAGTTAAAACATTTCTTAAATTAAAAAGTATTAAGTCAAGAGAAAAAGATGATGTTAATGTGGTTAAATTTGATATTACAGATCAAAGTAATCAAATTTTAAAATCATATTTTTTGAAGTTATATTATTATGATAATCCTACAATCATAGAAAATATTTTGAAAATTAATAGAATTCTTAAAAATAAAAATATAACTAAATTTGAAGAAGATGATTATATTAAAAAATTAGAAATTTCTGATAAAGATGTTGGAAAAGGTTATTATGAAATTATGTTTTATAAAAAATTTTATAATCTAATTAAAAAAACAAAAATTAATATTATTAAACCAGTTCAATACGGTTTTTTTAATTATCTTAATTTAAATGAAAAGATAATTTTAGAAAATAATATAACTTTATCTATTAGAGAATTTTTTAATTCGAATGAAATTGTTAATAATTTAAACTATAATGGTTCTAATTATTATAGTTATTTAATAACTGAATATAATCCTGATTTAATTACATTAGATGCATTCTCGCATACGATTAAACCAATTTCTTTTGCAAAGAATATAAACCCTGTTCTTAATAAAATTTTAGAGTTATTAAACACTGCGTATTATAAATTTAAATTTATTCATTGTGATTTACATTGGAATAATATTTTGATTAATAAAAAATTAAACATTCGTGATATTCAAAATAATGATATTATGTTTTTTGATTTTGATTTATCTCAAATAGGAGGCTTTAAAGATGTGGGTTTATTATATAATTTAACAAATGATTCTGTTTATAATATGAATAGAATCTTAAATTTTTTAAAAATTCCTATGAAATATCCAAATGTATATAGAAATACTGTACCATATACTAGCGATGATATAGTTAATTTTAAAAAAAATGAAATATATTGTGAAATTTTTCATGCATTTGATTATTTTAGATTATTATATGAAATTAAATTTTATGATAAAATTGATTGGAATATAGTAAATGGTTATAAATCAGCTACATATAAATTATCAAATTTTGTTTTAGATGTTCCTTTATTGAAACATAATATTATTAAAGATTTTGATGTTAGAGATAGCAATTTATTATATAAAATTAATAGCGATTTAGTAGATTATAATAGTATTTATGATAATTTTAATATTAAATTATTAGTAGCAGTATATTTATATATTAAAATTAATCCAAAAACTATTTTAAACAAATATATTCTTGAATCAATAAATCCTATTCAAAATAAATTACCATCTATATCTACTAAATTACCATATGTATCTACTAAATTATCATCTGCATCTACTAAATTACCATCTATTTCTCAAAATAGACTTGTTAAGAGTTATAATTCTAAAAGTTTAAATTTTACACCTAAACCTCACGAAACAACATTACCAACTATTAAAAAAACTAGAACTAATAAAACTGCTATAAATAATAAAACTACTAAAACTAATAGAACAGAAAATACTAGTATTTATAGAAATTTTTTACCATATCTTTAATTTATGCAAATAAAGTATATAAGTAATTATATAATAATTATAATTAAAAATGAGTTTAGAAAATATTCAAATCAGATTGATAGAAGAAAATGATTATTATAAAGGAGTTTTAGAACTAATTGATTATTTTACTAAAGCAGAAAATATAGAAAAAAAATCGTTTGATAAATTTCAAATACAATTAAAAAAAATAAACGAAAGTTCCAATTTTATATATGTAATGGAATATCAAAATAAAATAATTGCTTCTGCAACATTAATTGTTCAATATAAATTTCATAATAATTTCAGTAAAGCAGCATTAATTGAAGAGGTAATAATAAGCGAAGAATTTAGAAATCAAGGATTAGGAAAAAAATTAGTTGAATATTTAATTCTTCAATCCAAAAATTTAGGATGCTATAAAATTATTCTAAATTCTGAAGAAAAAAATGCTGAATTTTATACTAAATTGGGTTTTATTAAGTATGGAATAGAATTTAAGATGTATATAAAATAAATATTTTACATTATACAAGGAGGAGTAAAATATTTACACATAACTCCAGAATTTAGTATAGTATTAACACAACAACCGTTTGCTCCACCAACTCTATTACCACAACCATTTCCTCCACAAGTTCCACAAGAATTACTACAACATACATTTTTAAGAGTATTTAAAATTCCTGTATTGCAATTTGGATCATTATTTAATCGTGGATTATCTCTATATGGTTCTTTTTCTATACAACTACTAATAGTATCAAATTTAGTAGTTGTTAAATAATTTGTTATATAATTAAGTAATTCATCTTGAATATTTAAGGTACTAGTTTGTGTATCATGTTGTTGGTATATTAATTTAAGTAATTCTGGTTTTGTACCAGGACCAAAATGTGATTTTAAAGACTCGAAAATAAATTCTGACGTTGTACTAGATGAGGAATCATCAGATAATATTCCCCAATGAACTACATCGTAACCTAGTGAATTTATAATATTTGTTTGTTCAGTGGTTATTATACCACGAGGAGCTCTGAAAATTGTTGGAATTTTATAACCAGATAAAACTCCTGTAAAAGAAGCTCTTGTAAATGCATCTTCCCAATCTAAAATTTCTTTGGTTATATTAACATTTGGATCTGTAAAAAAAGTATGAGAATATGTATGACAACCTATTTGATGACCTTCATCAACCATGCGTTGAATTATACTCTTATTTTTTAAAATTTTATTACCAATTATAAAAAAAGTAGCTTTTACATTATATTTTTTTAAAATATCCAATATTATTGGAGTATTTGTAGGAGATGGTCCATCATCATAAGTAAATGCCATAATTCCTTCTTTGTTACAAGATTTAATTTGATAATTTTTATCATATTGCATTCCTACATAACAATATGAATTTTTTAGTAATGGTTTTGTACAATTTTGTTTTTGATCAATATAATATTGACCAAAAACTATGTTAAATGCTAATAAAATGTTTAGAAATAAAAAATTCATTTTTTTATTAAAATAAAGAAAATAATTTATTATAATTTAAGTAATTAAATGATTATCTTTTTTTTTATATTATCTTTATTATTTAATACTGTATTTAGTTCATTAGATACATTTGGAATTACTAAAATTTATCCCTCAGCTTATAATGAAGTATATGATTGGCATTCAAATTGGCATATGGGACCTCCAAGAAATGGCACTTTTGGTATAGCCGGAGATTATGATCCATTTTTAATTTATAGAGGTGATGGATTTTATTCAATATCAGGTGATGGATTTTTAGATTGGAATGGTAATACTCCTAGAGTATATGTAAGAGGAAGTCCCTTAGAAAAATCAAAATTAGTAGATTCTGTACATAAATGGGGTAATGTAGAAATTACAATATATTTTCAAAATATTGATACTGGTTTAGATATTTCGTATGCAGGTTTTGAAATTGTTGGTCATACTAATCATTATCCAGATAGTGATGATTGTACAACACCTGGTTATGGTGCTAAATTTAATTGGGATGGTAGAGCACAATTTGAAAAAGAATGTAGTCATCAAAAAAATACAAATAAACAAGTTGCTACTGTATATCCATTTAATGGAAGAATGCCTCTTAATGTTTGGATAGGTATGAAATTTATTATACATAGTAATTCAGATAATACTGTAACACTAAAATTATATTTAGATATAACTGATGGTTTAAATGGAGGAACTTGGGAATTAGTTACAACATTTACAGATTACAATGGTTGGTCTTCCGATTGTCCTGCTTGTTCTACACGTTTAACAGGTAAAGTTTTAGGACCAAATTATTCTATCTATTTAAGATCAGATGGATTTCCAATACAAATTATGAAGAAATTTTCTATTAGAGAGATTACCATTGTATAAATTTCAAAATATTTTAGAAATATTAAGTTGTAAATAAATTTTATTAGATTAAATTAAATGCTTATATTATTTTTCTTAATATTATTGATTAATAATGTATCTGCTTATTTAGATCCTTTTGGAATTACTAAAATTTATCCATCAGCTTATAATGAAACATATGATTGGTATTCTAGATGGCATATTGGACCACAAAGAAATGCTACTTTCGGTTTAGCTGGTGGTTATGATCCATTATTAATTTATAGAGGTTCTGGTTCATATTCTATATCTGGAAATGGATATTTAACTTGGACAGGTAGTGCTCCTAGATTATATGTTCGAGGTAGTGCTATAGAAAATTCAACTTTACCTGATTTTGTTCATAAATGGGAAAATATTGAAGCAACTGCATATTTTAAAACAATTGATTCTGGACTTAATATATCATATGCGGGTTTTGAAATTGTAGGACGCACTAATCATTATCCTGATAAAGATGATTGTTCTACTGCTGGTTATGGAGCTAAATTTAATTGGGATGGTAGAGCACAATTTGAAAAAGAGTGTAGTCATGCTAATGGTTCTAATAAACAAATTGGTACTGTTTATCCTTTTAATGGAAAAATGCCTTTAAATGTTTGGATAGGAATGAAATTTGTTATATATAGCAATTTAGATAATACTGTAGTATTAGAATTATATTTAGATATGACTGATGGTTTAAATGGAGGTAATTGGCAATTGGTATCGCGATTCATAGATTTTGATGGATGGTCTGGTACTTGCCTCGCCTGCTCCGCCTTCTTAACAGGAAAGATATTAGGTCCCAATTATTCTATCTATTTAAGAACAGATGGGAATGCATTACAAGTTATGAAGAAATTATCAGTTAGAGAGATTTCTGTTTATTAATGGGGATATATAAGTACTTTAATCTATTATTTTTAAATTGTTTATATAAAGTTTTATTTTTTTATAAAATGAAATATAAACATTTCAAAATATTTTTTTATAAAAAATATTTTTTACCCCGATTTTAACGTTGGTATCATAATATTTTTAAATGATAAACTTATGAATTATTTTTTTTTTATACGGTGTAAAAATGTGTAAATAAATGTATTAAAATGTTAAATAAAATAATTTAGAATATAAAATAAAAAAGTGTAAAATGAAATAATTAAGTGTAAAAATTATTTAAAGAAATAATGATATTCAATATTAAAGTACTAAGAATGGAAATTATACCTTATACGTGTTTTAGATGTAATTATAAAAGTAAAAATAAAACTTGTATGAGAAGACATTTCGATAAGAAGAAAAAATGCCCTGCAGTTTCTTTAAAACACGATATAGAATTGACTGATGAAATAAAAGAGAAAATATTAGAAAATAGACAATATTTTCTACCTGAAATAAAAGAAGAAAAAGTAGAACCAACTATAATTAAAAATATTACTAATTATAATACTATGTATAATTATATTAATAATATGGATTCTATTGAAAAATTAGATAAGTATATGAATTATAAACAATTAGAAACAGTTCCTTTAGAAAACAATATAGAATATAAGTTTGCAACTAGAATAGATAAAATGAAAGAAGATAAATTTCAATATGGTTATGATTTGGGAAATAACAGATTATTTGATATTATTGATGAAATTAGTAAAATAAGACATTTAAGTGAACTAAACATAATATATGATGATAAATTAAAAGAATTAAATTTATTTAAGAGTGGTAGTTGGGAAAATTTTTTAGTTGATAGAGGATTAAGAGAAATTATACTAACAATGAAAGATTTTTTCTTAGATCATTATGAAATATATTTACTTCGTAAAATTTATGTATCAGAAACAAATTTTAGAAAAAAAAATGAATATAAAGAATTTCTAGAAGAATATTATAAATTTATAGGATGTTTTGATATTAAACCATATATTGAAGATAAAAATGATTGTGATATACTTGGTGATGAAGATGGTGATTATGGTGTTTATAAAATTGAAGAATTATGGATGTCTAAGTATAAAGAAATTGTTGATAATATGAAGAGATATGAAATAAATAAAATAAAGAAAGCAGTTGATAATATTCTAAAAAATAATACTAAAAAAAATATCAAAAAATTAAATAGCGAATTGATTGATTTAATTACTAATGATGAAGAATTTAAATCATCATTACAAATAATGAAGCAATTACCTATAAGTGATATTAAATTATAATTTCCCTATTATTTATATAAATATTAAATATGATAATACGATATTAAAATACTAGTAATATATTTCAATAAACATACTCCACAAAATTCCACCATTCGGTTACAAAATTCAACATATAACCACATTTTACTGATATATAATATTGATATATTGTAGAATTAAAATACTCCACAAAATTCTACTATTCGGTAACAAAATTGAGCAGATTAACATATTTAACTATATAATATATAAAATATATAAAAAGAAAAACAAATGTTTTTCTTATCTAAAAACTAATATATACATAAATTATAAATAATGATGTTTAATCAGTATCCTCCCAAGTATCCTTATCAAGCTTCCACTGAGCTGCAATCTTAGCAAACTTATCATTATTAGATAGATCAGGCTCAGATTCCTTAAGCTCTGCCATCTTCTGAGCCATATAACGGTTATAACGAGATGGCTTCCTGGTACCCTTTGCAGCAGATTTCTTGGTCTTCTTGTTATCATTCTTAATACCATCCTTCATTTCGCTCTTGTAAGCATCCATCATATCCTTGATTGATTGCTTTACCTCAGTAGAAAGAGAAGAATCAGTATCAATCTTAGTCTTATAGAACTCATCGAGAGTAACTCCAACGATATCTCCGAGTTGCTTGTTAAGAGTCTTCCTCAGAACATTCATAGAAGCCTCCATTTTTGATTTGTTGTTGTTTAGTTGCTTGTTTGTGTAAAGGTAGTAATTAAAAGAAGAATATAGGCTGTCAAATTTTCTTTTTTTTGTTGAAAAATATCAAAAATAATAACAAAATTAGATTATATTCTAAAATTAAAACTAATAATATATAAATTAAAGTATAAATTATATAATAAGCATAAAATAAAAAAAGAAAAACAAATGTTTTTCTTATCTAAACCCTAAATATATACAAAGTTAAAAATTTAATATTTAATCAGTATCCTCCCAAGTATCCTTATCAAGCTTCCACTGAGCTGCAATCTTAGCAAACTTATCATTGTTAGAAAGATCAGGCTCAGATTCCTTAAGCTCCGCCATCTTCTGAGCCATATAACGGTTATAACGAGACGGCTTCCTGGTACCCTTTGTAGCAGATTTCTTAGTCTTCTTGTTATCATTCTTAATACCATCCTTCATTTCACTCTTGTAAGCATCCATCATATCCTTGATTGATTGCTTTACCTCAGTAGAAAGAGAAGAATCAGTATCAATCTTAGTCTTGTAAAACTCATCGAGAGTAACTCCGACAATATCTCCGAGTTGCTTGTTAAGAGTCTTCCTCAGAACATTCATAGAAGCCTCCATTTTTGATTGGTTGTTGTTTTAGTTGCTAGTTGTTTGTGTAAAGGTAGTAATTAAAAGAAGAATATAGGCTGTCAAATTTTCTTTTTTTTGTTGAAAATTATCAAAAATATTGCATGTTTTGATAATATCCATTAATATTTTTAGTATATTAAATGGTCACGATATTTTCAACAACTAAAACTCTAAAATTTGAATATATTTTTAATTTTTATAATTATCTTGTCTATTCCAATATAATGAACTATAAGTTATATAATGAACTTGAATCATTAGTTTATAGAATCGCATTTAATAAAAATGATAATAGTATATTTGAAAAAATTAAAAATCTAATTAATCAGAATCCAACAATACTTTATTGTAAATGCATTAAATATGGCTATACTTTAATGCATTATGCATATACATATAAAAATAGTTATCTTATTAGTCTATTATTGGAAGAAAATTCATCTACTAAATTTTTAGGAATACAGAGTAATGAGGATATGTATAATATATTACATTTAGCTTGTATTGATGCTAATGTTGATATTGTTCAAGCATTAATAGAATATAATTCAGAACCAGATTTTATTAGAATGAAATGTATAAATGGATATACTCCATTACATATTGTTGCATTACATTTTGAATATGCACAAAAGAAAAATGATATAAATAAAATAAAAAAATGGGAAGAAATTGCTTTAATATTACTACTAGCAGATTTAAATGATGAATTTGTATATATGAATGATGATATAGAAAAAACTGCATTAGATATTTCTAATGATATTAAAGATATATATTTAAATCTTAAGAATTCGATTGTAATTATCTAATTTATATTAAGCACAATTACTCTAAAAATTTTTTTTCGTATAATTTAGAAGAACTAATTTATATACAATAATTATAGATAGTAAATGTGTGGTATTACTGCAATTTTAACATCAAAAAATAATTTACAGGCATATATTTTTTCTAGTCTATCAATGCTTTTAAACAGAGGATATGATTCAGCTGGAATATGTTATATTAAAGATAATAAGTTAAATAATACAAAAAAAGCTAGTACAAATAATCTTAGTGCTATCGAATATTTGATAAATTGTAATCTAGAATTTAACGATAGTAATATAGCTATAGCACATACTAGATGGGCAACACATGGCGAAAAAAATGATATTAATAGTCATCCACATTTATGTTTTAAAAATAAATTTTCATTAATTCATAATGGTATAATCGAAAATTTTGCAGAGTTAAAACAATTCTTAAAAAGCAAAGGAATATTTATGAAATCTGAAACAGATTCAGAAGTTATTGTAAATCTAATATCATATTATTATTTAGAATTAAAAAATATTAAAGATAGTATAAATAAAGCAGTATCATTATTAAAAGGTACATGGGCTTTGGTAATATTATGTATAGATAGTCCAAAACATATATATTTATCTAGACATGGATCACCTTTATTAATATCTGAAAATAATGAGTCATTATTTATAGCATCAGAAATAAGTGGATTTCTAAATAATAATACTAAAAAATATATGCAAATTGAGGAACATGTATTAGTAGATGCATATTTAGATGATAGTAACAATATTATTTTATCTCATAAATTTCAAACATATACTCTAAATAATACAGATTTTGTATATACTCCAGCACCATATGAACATTGGACTTTGAAAGAAATATATGAACAAAGTGAAAGTATTAAACGTAGTCTTCATTATGGTAGTAGAATATCAAATGGTAAAGTAATTTTAGGCGGCTTAGAAGAATTTAAAGATAAATTGAGATATATAGAAAATTTAACCATAATTGGTTGTGGTACTTCATATTTTTCAGGATTAGTAGTTGAAATATTACTAAGAAAATTAAAAATATTTAATTCTGTTACAATAGTAGATGGTTCTGAATTTGATAAATATTATCTGAAAAATAACTCTATCTATATATTGGTATCACAAAGTGGTGAAACTCGAGATATATATAAGTGTATATCATTAATTAATGATAGTGAGTACGAACAATCATATGTAATGGGTGTTACAAATGTTATTGATTCACAAATAGCTAGAGATACTGAATTTGGTGTTTATTTAAATGCTGGTAAAGAATTTGGTGTAGCCTCTACTAAAAGTTTTACATCTCAAGTTATAATTTTGATATTGATATCTTTATGGTTTTCTAATTTAAAAGGTAAACAAAACGAAGAATATAATTTATTTTTGAATGATATAAATATTTTTTCAAAAAAAACAAAGAATATAATTGAATATATTGATATACAAGTTAAAAGTGTAGTAGATAAAATTATCGCTTCAAAATCAAACTCTTTATTTATTTTAGGTAAAGAATATAATAAAGTTATTGCATTTGAAGCTGCATTAAAAATAAAAGAATTGAGCTATTTTCATGCTGAAGGATATTCTATTGGATCATTAAAACATGGACCTTTTGCTTTAATAGAAGAAAATACACCTATCATATTTTTAATTTCTTCTTCGGATGATATTAATAAAGTTAATTCGAATATTCAAGAGGTAAAATCTAGAAAAGCTTTAGTTATTATTATTGGAAATCATATTGATGCAGATATTAATATTAATGATACTAATAAATTTGAATTTTTATGGAATGCTATAGCAATGCAATTACTTGCATATTATTTGTGTGTTAAAACTGGTAAAAATCCAGATTTTCCTAGGAATTTAGCAAAAGTTGTAACAGTTGAGTAATTTATTATTGGGAAGTATATAAAATATAATATTTGCTTTATTTATCTTTTATTTTTAAATTTTTATTATTATTTTTAAGTTGATTATTGATAGAACATAATACCATTAGATTTAATGATGATATTACTAATTGAAATTCCTTAATCATTTTCACTAATAATTATTATATTCTGGTAAGTCTTTAAGTAAATAATATTATTTTAAATTATGATAAAATTATTGTGGTACTGTTAAAATAAATAATCCACCAAATATACTACTTTAAAGTATTATTCCACCAATATTAGATTCAACCATTTATAAATTATGTTGTTTTTAATTACAAGAATCTAAAAGGGTATTTTAGTCGTATCCATTTAATGATTTCAATAACATACAAAAGAATGAGTTATAGGGTTAATGTTCAGAGTTCTCCTTTGATTTTGCTTTTGGATTTTAACTAGCTGGTTAAGTCGTGTTTATTTGTAGAAATTTATTGAACGGTTTAAGTGTAAGTCATGTCTTATTTTTTGAAACAAATGTAATTTTACTTTATTTTGATTCGGTATTATTTTCTTTAGATAAATTCTGTAATGGTCCATAAGCTTGAAAAAATTCTTTATTAATTCTTTCTTTTTCTTTAGCATTATTTTGTTTAGCTAAATTCTGCAATGGCCCATAAGCTTGAAAAAATTCTTTATTAATTCTTTCTTTTTCTTTAGCATTATTTTGTTTAGCTAAATTCTGTAATGGCCCATAATTTGTTTGAGTAAAATCTAAATTATTATTTTGTAATTTTTGTAATTTACTAGATAATTGTAATTTTTTTGATGATTGTAATTTACTATTTGTTTGTAATTTTTTTGATGATTGTAATTTACTATCTGATTGTAATTTTTTTGATGATTGTAATTTACTATCTGATTGTAATTTTTTTGATGATTGTAATTTACTATCTGATTGTATTTTTTTAGATGATTGTAATTTACTATATTTAAATTTTTTAGAATTATTAATATTATTCAAGATTATAACATTAGAATTATTAGAATTATTAGAATTATAAGAATAATTTTTTATATTATTTAATGTAATAATATTAGAATTAGTTTGAGTATTTTTACTAATATTTGATAAATTAGTTAATATTGAATTTGGATAATCCTTAATATATAAATAAAGATTAATTAATAATAATTTAGTATATTCATCATCCATTAAATAATTTTCTAATAACTCAATATTAAATGTATCTGTAATATTATATTTATTTATTAGTTCTTTTACAATATCTATATCTAAATGACTATTATCTATATATCTATACATATCAAAAGCATGTAATAATTCAGTATAATAATTGTTTTTTTTTACTTTTTTTATTTGATTAATTTCTGTTTTATCTATATATTTAATAAATTTATCATTATCGTTAAGTAATTTAAACTCAGTTAAATCTTTAAAACTATTTTGTGAAGTAGGATATAATATTGACGGAATTTTTATAGGGAAATTTAATATTTTTAATAATTGTAAAGGTTTATATATATCATCTATTAAAACATTATATAATAATCCAATATTTTTAATACCACCTATTTGAGAAAAATCAAAATCAAAAATAATAATGTCATTTGTTTTAAGATTATTAATGTTTTTACTGTTTATTAATAAATTATCGGGATGTAAATCGCAATGAATAAATCTATATTCTTTATATAAATGATTCAGTATTTTTGAAGTAATCCTTTTAATATCTTCTAAGCATTTTGTAGAATATTCACCTTGTTTAATTAATTCAGATACAGTATCATATGTTTGATATGATGGATTATATTCTGTTATTAAGAAACTATAATAATCTTTATTATTAGAATTCAGTTTAGTAATTTTAGATTTATTTTTAATAAAATCATTTATACATATTTTTACATTATTTTCAATAATTATTTCATCAGTTAAATTAGAATAATTTATAAATCCATATGATATTGGTTTAATTAACTTTATTTCGTTAGACTTATTAAATATGCTATATAATTTATTAGATTTATTGAGATTGTAAATTTTTTTATAAAATATTGTTTCATGATATCCTGGACCAATTTCTTGAGTAGATATTTCTAATTTTTTTATTATTTCTTCTTCTCTTTTTAATGTTGATTTTTTTAATAAATTATTTAATTTTACAACATTTCTAATTAAATATGGATCAGAATAATAAATAATTTTTATAAAATATGATTTTATAATTTTATTATCTTTTGTAATATCAAATTTATATATAATTCTATTATCGCTATTTACATAATCATTAAAATTATTTGCAATAGTTTTTGCTCCTCCCCTTTGTTTTTTTTTTTTTACATAAAGATTATCGAAAGTTTTAATATTTGATAACTTATATTGAGACTTATTTATAATATTTTTCATTTTTATATTATACAAATAAAAAAATAAGATTTTAGAAAAAATACAATTAAATTACTAATTATTACAAAGGATGGTGGTTTAAGTCATGCCCATTGATTGTATAAAATAGGTAATAACAAAAAGTGCAAACAGAATATACGTTTATTTAGAGAATTATCACTTTTCTTAGTGGATGTTTAAGTCGTGTCCATTGGATAAGTTATAAATTTATTATTTTATGAATTTAGAATAAGTTTATTTAGAATTAGAAGATTTTGGTTTAGAATTAGAAGATTTTGGTTTAGAATTAGAAGATTTTGGTTTAGAATTAGAAGATTTATTTTTTACTGAACTTTTATTATAATTTTTACCTCCACTATAAGCTTCTATAGGTTGACTTGTTGGAAATAAGTTTTGTAAATAATTTTTTTTTCTGGTTGATTGTATTGATGATGGTGATAATATATTTAAGTTGGTAGGAGAATCTAACATAATATTATTAAAAGAATTATTATTTAATTGTTTTTCAAAATTATAGACATTTACATTTTCTTGTCTAAGGTCTTTCATAAAACGATAAGCCATTCTACTATTTCCTTTATCATTATATCTTCCATTATAAAAATTTCCTAATTTTACATCATCATATAGTTTTAAGAATTTATTAAGTTTTTTTAAAGAATTTGGTCCTATATCTATAGTATACAGTTTAACTAAACCACTATTAGTTAATGCTGGTTTTATAATTTTTCTTATAAAATCTATAAGTTTATCCATAAGATAAGTAAGTTGTTCTCTTAAATCAAGATTATTAATTTTAGAAATTATTTTATTAAATTGGGTTTCTGAGAGTATTTCTTTTAAATATGATTTTAATGATTCTATTGATTGATTTAATTCTGTTTGATTTAATGATTTAATACCCGTTATATTATAATCATTAGAAGATATATTAGGTTTTCTTAGTATACCACGGGCACGGTTTTTACCTTTACCTCTTTTCGTGACATATTCTCTAATTGGTGGTCCATTTTCAAGATTAGCAGATATAAAATCTCGAGGATTATATTCACTTTGTATTCTTTCTCGATATTTTGCAGGAGAATTTGCAAAGCTTACTTTTTTTTTTTTATTTATTTTAGCACTTTTATTTCGTTTATTTATATATTCTATATGATCTTTTACATAGTCTTCAAAATTATTTGTTTGAATATTTATATCTGAAGGACGTCTATTATGATAGTCTTTTTCTAATATAGCTCTTAATTCTGGAGTATTAGAAATATTAGGAATATTAGAAATATTAGAAGTTTTAGAAGTTTTAGAAGTTTTAAGCGCACTAGAATATTGTTTTATCATTTATATTATAAAATAATAAAATTAATTTACATATTATATTTTCTACACCATGTGTGTTTTAATCACGTCCATTGGAAAAGTCTGAGTTTAGGATTTTTTGAATAGTTTATTTAGAAATAGAAGACTTAGATTTAGAAGTAGATAACTTAGATTTAGAAATTGACGTATTATGTTTAGAAGTCTTAGATTTAGTAATAGAATATTTCGCTTTATTAATTTTTTTAGTTTTACTTATATTTTTTTTTCCTCCATTATAAACTTTAATTGGATGACTAATAGAACGAGATGATTGTGGAAAATTTATATTGTTAGAATTATTTCTGCTATAGTTTTTTTGCATTAAGAATTTATTCATAGATAAGCCTACATCATGATATTTTGTTGAAGCAATAATTTTTTGAATAGCAGTTTCTCCTAAATTATTTGTTTTATTTATAAATGCATTACTATGATCATAACTTAAAAATATATCTAAAATTTCTTTAGAAAAACATTTAAAACGATGTAATACTGTATTTCCATCTTTATCTTGACTATTTAATAATTCTATAGGATCCGGTGATTTTTTTAATATTTTTTCAATAAGTTTTGGTAAATTTTCATTATCACAATGATATGCAATTAGTAACATTAAAATATTTATACGTGATGACTTAGATACCATGTTTATAAGAGGAGTAATAGTATCATATTTTAATAATATTTTTAAAATTCTTAAAGAACGAGTTTTACTCTTAGAAGCTAAATTTAAAATAGAGGTATTTAAAAATTCAGGATTTAAATGTTTCTCCGAACTATCATAATCTAATAAACGTTTTACTAAAATATCAGTTCCTTTAGTATTACCAGAATTAAATGATTCAATTGTATATATTAATATTGTTGTTTCTATATCATTAGGAATTTTTACCCGGGTATATAATATATTATTATTTCTTTGAATAGTGTCCATTATAATATCTATAGTATCATTTAATGATTCTGAATCTGAATGATTTTTAAAATTATCAATCATATTAAAAATATTTTTAATAAGATTAGAATTAGATTCATTTTGTATATTAAGAGTATTCTTTATATTAATTTCTTTATTTGAATTATTTTTGACTTTAATATTATTATCTATAATCTTAGAATTTGGTTCCTTTTGTAAATTAACTAAATTTTTAGTATTAATTACTAACTTATTTGAGTTATTTATATTTTTTTTCATAGTATTTAGTTTTTTTTTCATAGTATTTGTATTAATATTTGATAAAATAATTTCATTTAAAATCGAATCTGGGTTAACATTCATATAAAAATAAATACCGATTAAAATATTTCTTTCATAAATATTATTAAATATGCGATTCAAATAGTATATATTATCTTCTGTTAAATTATAATCTTTAATTATATTTATTTTTAATTTAATTAAATTCTTTGTATATCCTTTAAAATTAGTATATATAGACATATTAATTTCTTCTCTATAATTAACATTAAAATTTAAATATATATGATCATAAAATAGCTGCATCTCATAAATTAATCTAAAATAATCATAAGCATGCCAAAATTCTTTATATATTATATTATTTTGTTTTTTAAATTGTTCTTCTGGTATAGTATTTGATAGATTAAATAATTTAGAAATTTGATCTATATTAATAATACTATCTATGCTTTCTGGAATAAATAATCCAATATTATTTAAACCCCCGATTTGAGATAAATCAAAATCAAAAAAATATATATCGTTAGATTTAATTTCAGTCTTTGGTGTATTAGCATTAATTAATATATTACCCCAATGTAAATCACGATGTATAAAATTATATTCTTTATATGCAAAATTTAATAAATCTAAGATTTTATATAAAATTTTATTAATAATAGTTTTATGATGAGCTTTTAAGTATCTATATTCATAAGAAAAATCATTTAATGTTTTTAGATTAGAATCATATTCAGTAATTAAAATACTATAATATTCTCCATTTGAATGATCTAATTGGTTCTTCATTATTCCAGAATCTAGAATATCTTTAATTTTAATTTTATTATTCTCTACTATTATTTCATCATTTAAATTGGAATAATTAATAAAATCATATTGTATTGGTTTAATAACTTTAATATTATTTGTATTTTTTGTTAAATTATAAAATTTTTTATAAAATAATATTTCATAATATCCTTTTCCAATATCGATATCAGATATTTGTAAAGTATTAATATATTCTTCTTCCTCTTCCGGTGTTTTTAACTTTAGCAAATTATTTAAAGTTTTAACTGCTTTAATTTGATCTTCATTATGATATAAGTATAATTTAATAAAATAACTTTTAGAAGTATTAGAAGTATCAGAAATATCAAATTTAAGAATATTGACAGCATCCTTTTTTCTAGATTTAACACTAGTAATACCCATTATTGGAGAAGAATTACCACCCTTTTGACTTTTAGATTTATTTGGTTTTTTTTGATAAAAATTATGATATTTTTCTATATTAGATATATTCGATGATTTAATTTTTTTCATTTATTTAAGATTAGAAATTTTTAATAAATTATTTATAGAAAAGATAAGATTTAATGATGATTGAAGTTTTTTAATCATTTGTTTTCAATAATTATAATAGTTTTTAGTAAATTATTCTATAATTAGAAGTAAATTTCATAATACACTTACAAAAACTGCAAACAGAATATACGTTTATTTAGAGAATTAGTAGTTAAGGGGTGTTTAAGTCGTGTCCATTTATATATGTGAGAAAAAGTTCAAAATAATTTATAAAAGAGTTTACAAAATAACATAATTTAACATAATATATATATATTAATAAATAGTAAATTTTTTATAAATGTAAATATTACTATGAAATATATTAAAATAAAATTATTATAGGGTTTATTATTTAAATGTATAAACTATTTAAAGATATAATAAGTATATAATTAAAAATGACTAAACAATATATATGCAAAAGATGTGGATATAAAACTAATTTTAAAAGTTCATTGAGAAATCATTTACTTAGACAAAAGGATTGTAAAGCCAACTTAGAAGACATTAATAGAGAATTTTTATTAGAAGAATTAAATAATAAACCCAAAAAGGTATTTAATTGTAGAAAATGTGGTAAAGAATATTTATTAAGACAAAGTAAATGGAAACATGAGAAAATATGCAAAGTTATAGAAAAAAATAATATTTGTACTTTAAATGAAGATGACTTAAGAGAATTAGTATTAAAATTATCCAAAGAAGTAGAATCTCTGAAATATAAAAATAATAAAATTAATACTAATAATAAACAAATAAATCAGTTTGGAAAGGAAAATTTAGAATTTGTTAATGATGATTTATTGTTTCTTATTAAAGATAGTAAATTAATACTATATGAATTTATAAAACTAATACATTTCAATAAGGACTATCCGGAAAACCATAATTTTTATATTTCCAATTTAAGAAGTGATAAAATTCATATTTATAGAGATAATGGGTTTATAGTTGAGGATAAGAAAACAGTATTAAAAGAGATTATTAATAATAAAAAGGATTTATTATCTAGTTTACTCGTTAACTCTTTAAAATTGAGTAGTGAAGAAAGTAGAAATATTACAAGTACAGTATTAGCCTTTGATACATATATTTCTCAACCTTATACAAAACAAGTATTAAGAATGATAGAAGAGTTAGCTTATAATAATAGATATATGATTCAAAAATAATAGAGATGATTATTAAATAGAATCCTTAAATATTTTATAAAGCCATTTTTGTCCTATAAATTGTTATTCATTTGTCCTTTCTCTATTCTTTCCTCTCCTTCCCTTATGATTATAGAATGTATTATTAAATAATTATGATTATAATATATATTTTCTAAAATTTCTAAATATTATGTATTACTATATAATACTATTAAAAAGTAAAATAATAAATATATAATAGATATTAATAGTAAATATAAATAATACAAAAAAAAAGCAGAGAGAGTTAAAAATAAAAAAATAGAAAAAGTTTTGAAAAAAAATTTTTTTAAATTTTTAAAATTTTAAATTATAAAATATCTCTCTGCTAATATTATAGTATTATTTGGTTTGAAAGAGAATTTGGTATGAAATATTTAATTTAATTATAAATGCTAAAAATATAATATTAGAAATTTCTAAATTTTAATATAGTATTAAATATAATTATAAAAGAATATATTTAGTAAATAAAATAATTTATAAATTTTTTTGCGTATTACTTAAAGATAATATATTATATAATAAATAAATAATGATATATATTTGTAGAAGATGTGGATACAGAACAAAACAAAAACAAAGTTTACAGAGACATTTACAAAAATTAACAGAATGTAATAATGAATTAGAAGATATTAGTAGAGAAGAACTATTAAATAATTTGAAAGAAAGAGAAAAGAAGAAGACAATTATAGAAGAGAAGAAGTATTTTTGTAAAAAATGTAATAAAGAATTATCATCAAGACAAAATAGATGGAAACATGAACAAATTTGTAAAAAAGAAAATAAACAGGATATTTTAAATTTGAATGAGAGTGATTTAAAAGAACTAGTTATTAATTTAACAAAAGAATTGGAAAATATAAAAGAAAAACAGAACATAACAATTAATAATATCGATAATAGTATTAATGACAATAGTAATAATATGAATATCAATATCATACTAAACAACTTAAGACCATTTGGAAAAGAGAATTATGATTATATAGATGAAGAGGCAATTATGAAAATATTGAAACCATCGCGATTAATTTTATATAAATTTATAAAACTCATACATTTTAATATTGATCATCCGGAAAATTGGAATTACTATATTAGTAATAGTAGAGGTAATAAGGCAAATGTATATAATGGTAAGAAATTTATATTAGAAGATAAGATGGATAGTTTAAGGAAACTAATAAATAAGAAGAAGGAATTTCTCCAAGATTTTATAAAAGAAATAAATGATATATTAGAAATAGAGAAAGAGATAGCATTAGATAGTTTAAAAAACTTTGAAAAAGAAGGAGAAGACTATGAATACATAACAAAGGAGATTCTTAAAAAAGCTGAAGATTTAGCCTATAATAGTAGAACAAAATTGGAGTTAATTAAGAATGAAATGAATAAAAAGAATAAAGAAGATGATAAAATATTCTTAGGAATAAATAATTAAAAGTTTTTGGTTTGAAATTTGGTTATTATTTTTATAAAACAATGAAGTATATTTATTGTTGTGTAGGTTAGAAGAAAAAAGGTTTTGGTTTTATTAGGGAGGTTTTGAGAAAATTTGACTATCTCTTAGGAAAGTTTTGGAACTACCCTTGACATCTTAAAAAGCCATTACATCCTTACTATCAAATATTGACAGTATGGATATGCAGGAGCTTATTCAGAAAAACCGCGACATGGAGAAGCTTTTCCGAGAAAAGATTGGTAGGGAACTGGAATTGGAGATTGGTATTAACCATGAGATGATGAAAAAGATACATGGAGATGGATACATCTATTGGTTTGAAGAAAAAGGGGATGAGGAGTTCTGGTATTTGTTGGGTGAGGCTGAATACTTTGCTCACTACTGTACTTGGGAGAATGCTAAGAATCATATACCTGCTATTAGACAAGAGTCTGGTGTTCTTGATTTGGCCAATAACCCCTACCATCCAGAACGTAAGAGGAGGAGGAAAAGGAGGGCCAGGAGGCGCTTGCGTGTTATTGTGGAGAAAATGAGGGATGACAGGCGCGAGTATTGGGGTGCTATGCACAATGAGATGTTGATGGTTGTACAAAGGAAGGCAACTGAGGAAGTGATACGTGAGAGGACTGGTTTGGTGATCAACTGGTTTTGAGGAGGTTCTTTGGTGGTTAATTGGCTCGCTTTGCTCGCGCGGTTGGGCTTTCTCTAGGGAAGAATGGGGAATTACTAGGGAGAGTTCTAGGACTTTTGTATATAAGGAAGAGTGTGATGGATATTTGGGTGGGCTTTTTCCTTTTTGTTTCGGGTTGTCCTTAATGTACTCGAGGGATGTCCTTAATGTATTATTTCTGAATTACATACGGGATTTATGGACATAGAAGAGGTATAAGATTGAGAACAAATTGATTACTAATGCTCCTAATGTCTGTTTATGAGTGTTCCTAGATATGTATTTGTCCTTAAAGTAGGTATTTGTCCTTAATGTACTTCACTGATGTCCTTAATGTATACGAAGGTTGTCCTTAATGTTGTTTTTGTCCTTAATGTAGTTCTTAATGTGAAAAGTGTCCCTCCCGAGAAT
>JACCED011751159.1_pt1 | contig 29581 bp, 7 predicted proteins | sample 7455021 | NCBI WGS metagenome assembly JACCED01 (sample SAMN15323456, study PRJNA562643) | freshwater metagenome | isolation source: river surface water | place: USA:Blue River Watershed | collected 2017-08-19 | reverse complement strand
TTCACAATGGCGTAAGGGCGCCAGACGCAAATTGGGATTTGTACGGGGACCGTTGGGGGATCGTCCATGACGGTGGGGAATTTGAACGGACTGGAAGTCGGGATGGCGGTTTCCGGCCAAGGCCTGCCCGGCGGGGTTCGGATTCGCGGAATTGACCCGACGACGAACACGCTGACGCTCTCCAATGCCGCGAATGCAGGGGTGACAGCGCCGTACTCATTCCGGCGGACAGGCAGCCTGGTTGAATCCTCAATCGCAGGCATGCTGGCTCCCGATACCACCGCGCACTCGACTGATTTTTCGTCGATTCGGTCCGGAGCTGTGGTGACGGTTGTGGGCGGCACGCTTCGCACGGCGGACACGCGAACCGTGCCCGGAACAGGCGGAAGCATTCCTTATTTTATCGAAGATACCGCGGTCACGAATACTAAATTTTTCAATGCGACGACTACGACGGTGGTGAATATAACATCAACGACGTTGACGTTGCAGAATGCACTGCGTGGGACTTACACGGATGCGATCAACGTAGTTTTTCAGATTGAGGGGGTGAATTACGGGCCGTTCAACATGAATGGCGGGTCGACGACCGCCACTTTCGTTTCGAATTTTGCCAATGAAACATTCACTCTGAGCGCTCCTGCCCTCAAGACCTCATCCGCCACGTGGCTTAAGTTTGGGGACCAGTCTTACGGCCCGTTCGAGCTCACAAAAAATTCATTGATTGCAAGATGGATTGGGGCGAGGAGTCTGCAAGTCGGGATGCCGGTGGCGGGGACAGGTATTCCCACGGGGTCTGTGATCATGGCGGTCAACACCGCCGCTGAAGATACGAACAGGTTCAACATCAGCCTGAGCGCGAAGGCAACAGTTGGCGGGACTCAGAGGTTAACCATTGCTGGGGGCCCGCTCAAGGCCTTCACAAAACTGGACAGGGATTTCTGGGTAAAAGATTCCCTCGAAAAGATCTCCATCGAGTCGGGCTGGTTATTGTACCGCTCCAATGATCCGTTCTCGAATATTTTTGGCGCGGGATATGGGAAGGGGCAGGTGGGAACGAGGTACTGGATCACCAATTATAATCTCCTTGGACGGATTACTTGGTTTGGAGGTGAGGGGCTTTATGGTTTTGACGTGCTTCCTGACCCGACAGGGAATGTTCTATTCACCAGTGGGGAACAGTTTGTGACAGACAGACTGGATGCCTTCAGTACGTTGGACACATCGGTGTCATCTGGAAAGCAGGGGTTCGTCGAGGATTCGCCCTCGGATTTTTACGAACCGGGCAAGCTTGTGAGATTGGACGTGTTTGTCGGAAACGTTGTGCCGACGCGGATAGATTGGTTTTTGAACGGGGAACCTGTCGTTGGCAACAATCCCGTCGTTGAAGAAGCCGTCTACACCTACACGGAAGGAACTACCAATCCCGTAACGGTGACAGTGCCCTCGAGGCGCTGGTATCGCTCGGCACTTACGTTGAATTCCCTCACTAGTGCAGAGACAGGATTTTATTATGTGCGTGCGGTGGGCCTGGATTCATCCCTGTACAGCGTGTCAAATCTAATGCAGGTCACCATTCCAGACCAATTCCCTCAGTTTGTCTCAGATCCAGAATCGAGGGTGGTGCGTAAGACGGGGAGTTCAGTGACGGTCTCTGCTGAACTGAAGTACAATGCGAAAGCGATCCTGGACACGCCGCGTGCTGTAGTCTCGGCAAAGGACGGGAACATGTACTTTTTGGACTACGAGAATGCAGCGGTTCGATCATTATCTCCGGGAGGCTTTGTTTCGACGATGATCGGCGGAGGGAAGACATCCGTGGCCATGGAAAGCAAGCAGGCTCCTGTGGATAGCATTTGGGGTCTCGCTAAAAACACCATCCTTTCTGCGGGGTCTTTTAACACAGACAGCAATCTGATTTTCCTCAGCGGTGGCACCGGTGGGCTGACTGTCGGCATGCAGGTCGTGAGCGCATCAAATAATTCGGACATCGTCTTCAAAAACACGGCCGCGATCAGAGTCGAGAGGATCGTGAATGCGTACACGGTTGAAGTGAGCCAGAGGCCAGAAGTGAAAGCGGAAAATCATCCGTTGATTTTTCAGGCGCCGGTCGGCACGACTCCGGCGAGTACCGCGGACGTGGTGTACGCACGTGCGTCAACGATTTTCGCGAGTTACAGGGTGACTGTGCCCAGTGATTCTGGAAACAATTTGATCGCAAATATCCAACCCGGCATGATGGTGACGGGCTATGGGGTGAAGGATTACACCAAAGTTGTGGCAGTGGAGCCGGAATCGAACACGGTGGTGCTTTCTTCGTTCATTAATCACATCGGTGCGGAGTCGGATAACTTGTTAACATTCGTACGTCCTTTGTCGAAGCCGGAGGGTATGGCTGTTGATGAAGTCGGGGCTCTGTACATCGCGGACACTGCGAACAATCGAATCATCAGATTCTACCCGAAAGAAGTGTACGACTTGAGAAGAGGTTTCGTGCCGGAATTGAAAAAAGGCACGATTGAAATCATCAAGTCGGGGAGTGTTTCAGGAGAGCTGGCCCTCTCCCGGCCAACTGGGATCAGCGTGCAGGGATACGGCAACAAGGCGGAGATTTATGTGGCGAATGCCGGAAATCACAATGTTCTGAAAATTTATTATGACACCCAGACGCAGTCGTGGGTGAATAAGTTGGTGGCAGGATCGCGTCTGGGGCAGTGGGGTGGAACGGACGGCATCGGCGAGTCGGCCCGGTTTTCTGGGCCCCGCGATGTCGCGTACGACAACGGCAGCCTTTATGTGGCGGATTATCTGAACCACACGATCAGGAGGATTGACAGGATCCAGGAGATCGGAGTGGATCCGGTCGTGACCACTGTGGCTGGGTCTCGCGGCCAAGCAGGATTGATTGACGGGGTGAATCAGTCTGCGCGCTTGTATTTCCCTGCTGGGTTGGCTGTGGATACCGCGGATGGGAGCGTGGTGTTCTCTGACATGGGCAACCACGCGATCCGTCGCCTGAAGTCGAATGGCGCAGTAGCGACGCTTGCAGGGGTGGTCACGAACGGGATGCCGAACGAGAGCAAGGAGGATGGAATCGGGACGAGTGCTGGGTTCTGGTATCCTAAGGGTGTGGCCGTGGACGCCAAGGGACACATTTTTGTGGCTGACACCTCCAATCACACGATTCGCAAGATCAGTCCCGGTTTAGTGGTCTCCACAGTGGCGGGGGTCCCCCGCTTCTTCCACTTCAGAGACACTGAAAGGGATTGGTACAATCCCGATCGGTTTGTGCCCCGTGAATTTGAGCTGAACTGGTACAAGGACGGACTTGTCGTCAAGAATGGTTTCCAATCGAACAACTCGTATGTCAGTGGCGCGGATACGAACGAACTCAGAATCGAGAATCTTTCGTCGGAAGATTCGGGTGCATATGCGCTGCGGGCGGTATCACTCACACGAAAACCTTCGGAGAGCGCGGTCGCCCAAGTCGTAGTCACGCAGGATTCTGGGCCGGACTTCGTGGGTTCCTTGGCCCTGACGCCGGGGTCTTTGAAGGCGGCGGAACTGAATTTGAGGGATTTGTTGCCAACCACGCCGACGGAATCTTTCGTGTTGGATTCGGTGCGATGGGATCCGAATTTTGAGGCGGAGAAGCCCTTCTGGCTCGACTTGATTTCACGCAACCTTCCGACTCCGCTTGAGGGTAAGAAGATCCAGTTGGTCGCCGCAGGCGTCCATCACTCGATGGTGTACACTCAGGACGGGCAATTGTTTGCATGGGGAGACAATGATTATGGCCAGCTTGGAGTTGGCGACATGGATGCTCGGTTCGCACCAGTGCTGGTCAGGCTGGATGATTTAGGGGGAAGAACCATCAGTATGATTGCGCTGGGTGAACACCACTCGGTGGTCATGACGACGGACGGCAAGGTTTACGCATGGGGGCGCAATGATTTTGGGCAGTTAGGCACCTCCAGCCGCCAGAATTCGACGACTCCAAAGCTGGTCAGTTTTTCAGGTATGGAGCCGCTTAGGAGCATTGCGTGCGGTTATCACCATACCCTGGCCATGAGATTTGATGGCACTTTGTACTCATGGGGGCTCAACAATTATCGGCAATTAGGCAGGACCCCTATTCCGGCGAGCGTCACGGCAAACTTCAGTGGAGCAACGTTCTTGAATGGCAGCGACGTTGTTTCGATGAGCGACACCACCGGGTTGGTTGTTGGAAGCACCCTCAAGGTCAACGGCGTTTCCCAGGGTGATGTCGCTGAGGTGATGTCCTCGACCTCCGTACGATTGACCTCCGCCAGTGCGCTTACCGCATCGGGGACCTTGGTGACGGTCGATGTTGATGCGGGCGTCTCGCCCTCGTCCATATCCGGGTACCTCAACACCTCATTGTTGACGCCTGACGTCGGCAGTGAACAGAACGCCGATTTGCCCAACCATTATGAAAACGTGATTGCCGCCGGCCGCTCGCACTCGGTTGGAATCAGTTCTAGCGGAAGCCTCTATGCGTGGGGTTCTGGATTCAAAGGTGAGTCTGGATCATTGACGGTGACCAGCGTGCCCACCGCGATCACGGGTGGTGCCGTGGCGCAGATGACAGGTGCTGAATTTAATCGAGTGGCTGCTGGTGAGATGCATGCACTTGCTCGGACCACCACTGGGACGCTGATCGGATGGGGCAGTAACGAAAGTGGGCAATTGGGTACTTCGCTCTCGAAGGTAAAGTTGAAGGGAACGGGTCTCGCCACTCAGTCCACCGATCTATTAAGAGTAAACACGATCGAAGGGGTGACCAGGGGCATGCGGATTGCGAGCATCGCTGGGGTTCCTCAAACTTCGCCGGATCTAACGGTGCTGGAAGTTGTCGAGTCGAACCTGCTTCGGCTTTCGACGGAAGTTGAGGTGGATCCGGTTGGTACCCCGCTCACGGTGAGGGTTCGGGACACAGGCACAGGGACAACGGTTGACCTGAATGTGAAGGCATTCCCAGTTTATTTCCCGGTGTACGCTTCCAGCAACGCGGCATCCCGGTACGTTAAGGTGGATTCCGTCAGCGGGCTTCGCGCCTCGGGTGGTGGGTACGAGGTGACGGTCGCCGGTAAAGATGTGAATGGAGTGGAGATTATCTCTGGGACGACGGTGGAAAGGATCATCTCCGCAATTGAGTCCAAGCAGTTCACAACTGCGGGGTCTGCGACTGCGGGCACCGTAAACGTGTCGGTCACGAGTGCGGCTGGGGTGCTTCCGGGAATGACCGTCAGCGGCGGTGGAATTCCGGTGGGCACGGCCGTGACGGCTGTGGTGGGAGATCGTTTAACGCTCTCGAAGCCGGTGAGCACATTGATCGCTTCCGGCACGCAGCTCAGTGTAGCGACAAGCGGTCCAGCGCTTTTGCTTGGGACCATTCACAGCCAGCCCGCTGGCGATACAGATTATGAGCTGCAATACGGGAAGCAGTCACTGCAGGACACGGTCGTGTTCTCGGGTTCTGTGACATCGACAGGTGGACCGTATAGTCTGCTGGTAACGGGCAGTTATGATTCCTTGAAAACGGGATGGTTTGTTTCCGGCAACGGGGTTCCGGAGGGGACTGTCATCACGGCAAAAGCGGGCCCCGGTGCGACAGCGGGTTCGGGAACTGTCATGGTTTCAAACTCAATACTGTATACGGGAACCCTCGCGCAGTGGACTTCTGCGCCCGCGTTTACAGCGGATCCGGTGTTGGTGAATGTTTCGCAACTGGAGTCCGCCAAAGTGAGCGGGACTTTCTCCAGTGGCTCGAATTACAATTTCCTGCGTGCGTCCGACGGCTCGTTCTTTAGTTGGGGAGCCAACCGGAACGGCAGTCAGGGTGATGGAACTACCAATGCGCGTTTATTGCCGTCCCGGCTGAATATTGATCAGACGGCGATCCAGCAGATCCGGGCTGGAGCAGGCCATTCGCTTGGGCTAGATGCGGATTCTCAGTTGTGGGTTTGGGGTGATAACTCCTACGGCCAACTGGGGACTGGGACACGTCGGAACGCATTGTTGCCCACCGTTCATACGGGCGTGGCTGACTACGTGCTTAGAGCAGTCAACATCTCTGAATCTGAAGCGCAGCAGCAGGTCTTGGCGCGGCTACTGATCAATGACACCTTGATTATGGAGACGTTGTTGACGGTAGGCCCATCGACCGCAGACTACGCCAGCCCGGACGCTCCGCTCATCACACGGCAACCGAGTTCGGTGATCATTCCGGTTAACGGAACGGCAACTTTGAGCGTGGTGGCGAATTCGATTTGGCCGATCAGATATCAGTGGATGCGTAACGGGGTGCCGCTGACCCAAGGGGCCAACTCTCCGACACTTGTGATTGTTGATTCAAGGCAGAATCCCGCGTCGGGGCTGTACTCTGTCGAGGTTGCGAACGAGAAAGCCTCTGTGAAATCAACCACTGTTCAAGTCACGGCAGTGGCGACTCCTCAAGTGATTTCACAGCCAATCCCGACTTTGGCAATGCCCAAGGCGCTGACAAGTTTGTCGGTGCTTATGGAGTCTCAGGTTAAGGTGATGTTTGATTCACCGCGTGGCTTAGCCGTGAGCGGGGCGGGTGATCTGTTGATTGCGGATCGCAATAACAGCGTGTTGCGGCAGATGAACGCGGGGAACTTTGTTGAAACCATGGTTGGTGTGCCCGGGAAAAGTGGGTGGCTTGACTCGATAGGGTCTCTTGCGCGTTTCTCGCGGCCAGATGGCCTCTCGGTGGTGCAGGTAGGGGAGTTTGATTTGACCTTCGTTGCGGATTCCGGATCGAACACCGTCAGGTACGTTTGGTCAGAGTTCGATGTGGCTAGTGCATCCTTCTTTAAAAATGTCCGCACGCTTTCCGGATTGCCGATGCAAACCGGGCTGGTGAATGGACCGGCGAGGGAAACAAAATTGAACGCGCCCTCCGGAGTGAGTGCCTTCGTGTCACCGACAGCGTTGCCTAACCAATTTGAAGTGTATGTCTACATCGCCGACGCAAATAACCATGGGGTTCGGTTGGCAATTTTACCCGTAACCATCGTGGATGTTGTTGGGCAGACCGATCCACGTGCTCAGAGGAAGCTGCGATTTGATCCATCTGTGACGCTTTCCCCGCTGGGTAGTGTGGATGGGGTGTCGGGAGAGGCGGATGGGGTTGGAAATGCCGCATCATTCTTTTTGCCGACTGATGTGGTTGTACGCCCAGAGACTGGTGGATTGAGTCATGCTGTGTATGTGGTGGATTCTGGAAATCAAAGTATCCGTCGTGTTGAAGTAAATCCGCCCGCTTCGAATCCATTGACGTCCAGCGTGGTTTTACAAAAGGGTTCGTCGGTGGTCAGTTGGGTGAGCGGGTCCGCCCAGCCCGTGTGGATTCGGCCTGGCATGATCGTTTCTTCAGATGTGGGTGTGTTTAGTAATCCCACTTATGTGGCCAGCGTAAGTGCCAACGGGATGGTGCTCAGCCAACCGGCTTTGCTTTCAGACATTCAAAGCACGAGCGGAATCCAGAAAACCGTTACTTTCCGCCCCACGTTGGCGAACTCGACCTTCGAGGTATTCACCTATGCTGGGACTCCCCGCATTTCTGGGTTGGTGGATGGAGCAGGATCTCAGGCACGTTTCTGGTTCCCGCAGAAAGCTGCCATCAATGCAAGTGGGGAGTTGTTTGTTTCGGATGTGAATAACCGGGTGATTCGAAAGGTGACTCCGTCCTCTACCGATCCACGGGTCGGTTTGGTCAGAGTTTTTGCCGGTGTAGGCGGGAAGTCTGGATCACAAGATGGGCCTGCGCTGGCTGCGCAGTTCACAAGTCCCAAGGGCGTGACGGTGTCCGATTCGGGTGTGGTTTACGTGAGTGATGACTACCTCAATGTGATCAGGCGAATCAAGGATGGGGAGGTGACCACAGTGGCTGGGATCCTGGGGACTGCCGGTTATATGGATAGCAGCGAACTTGCTGAGTACACCTATCAGTGGAAGAAGAACGGTTCCAATTATGGATTACCGATTGCCGGCGAAGCTGGCAGGACTTTGACCCTGAATGGGCTCAGCTCCGACTCGGGGGTATACACTGTTGACGTGACCTCCAATGCGATTTCAGGCTTCAAATTCGGCTCCTTGCCTGCGCAGGTCTTTGTTCCCTCTGAAGCCAATATTGACTTCGTGGAATCGCTTAGCGTTTATGCCGGCTCGGAGCTCACCGTCGATCTTGCGAAGGTGGTGAGCGAGAAGCTGACGCAATTCGAAGTCGCGACTCTTCATCTCGAGAGAATCGATTCTCGCGGTGCGGCGTGGCCGGACTGGCTAACTTTGCCCCCTGAACCGATTGATTTCCTCAATGCATCTTTGCTCCTGAGCCCTGATGAGAACCAGCCTTCGCAGACGGTAATAGTAAATGTCCGAGTGATGGACTCGGGCGGAGTCATGAAGCGGGGGTATTTGCAGCTTAGCGTGCAGAGTACGCGGGTTGGAGTGGACTTCACGCCGATCATCTCTCGCCAGCCCGAGTCGTGGATCTCGACCCAGTCGACTCCGCTCTCCGAGTCGTTGCAAGCCACGGTGGTGCCGGGCCAGGACTACACGACCAGTTACCAGTGGTATCAAAAGCAAAAGCAGGTGGGCTCGGCCGCCGGTTCCTACCAGAGCGGTCTTTCGCAGAACCTAATGTTTCGATTCCGCCCATCACTCGAAACAATGGGCATCGCGCACGCGGTGCCCGTCAACGGCGGCACAGGAAGTTCCCTGAACCTGGCGGGCATTCCTGAGGCCGGAATTTATTCTTTGAAAGTCACCAACACGCCGGTTGCGGCAGGGGGCACTTCGAGTGTGTCATCCACATTCTCGATTGAAAGTGACGTTGTTCAGGTGATTGCTTCCGGCGATCCGCAGATCATCCAGCATCCGCTTTCCTACGTGGGTAAGGCAGGGGACCGTGTGGAATCGTTAAATGTTTACCCGAAGACCTCAGGCAAGTCGCTCTTCAACGAACCACGGGGTATTGCTTATGACTTCATCAATCAAAGTTTGCTGGTGGTTGAGGCTGGCAATTACAGCGTGCGCCGCATTTTGATGGGTGGCGAGGTTTCAACGATTGCTGGGTCTGCATCGGAATGGGGTGGTGAAGATGCGGCACTCGCCATGGAAAGCCGTTTTGGGAGAAGTGCTGGGGGGCCAGATGGGCTGGCCGTCGACGGTCTTGGAAACATTTACGTGGCAGACACCTTAAACCACACGATCCGCAAAATTGCTGCAAACGGAAGGGTATCCACGATCGCCGGCGGCGCTTCGACGCCTGGCAAAGTGGATGGGTTGGCTTCTGCCTCCAGGTTCAACATGCCGTCTGGAATCGCTTGTCGCGTCGTCGATGCCAGCACCACGGTTCTGTACGTGGCGGACAGCGCCAACCACGCCATTCGTAAGATTCAGATCTCCTCCGGTTCTGCGAGTGTCACCACTCTGGCGGGCGGCAATGGTTCCGGATACGTCAATGGCAGCGCCGCTGATGCGCGCTTTTTTGAGCCGCTGGACGTCGCATACGCGAACGGGATTGTCTACGTGGCGGACTTCCAAAATCATGCCATTCGCGCGGTCACCGACAGCGCCACGCCCACTGTAATCACGCTGGCGGGAATGGGGCGGGTCATTGATCAAAGTCCGTCTGGTGAGAATTTGATTTTTGGTAAAGAAGCAGCCGGCACGGCCTTGGATGGGGTTGTGGACCAGGGGGTGTCCGGTTTCAGCGATGGGACTGAGGGCACATTCCGTTTCCCGACTGGAGTCGCGACGGACGGGGTCAACGTGTACGTCGCTGACTGGGGAAATCATCTGGTGCGCAAAGTGAGCTTGAGCGGTGATGTTTCGACAATTGCTGGTGAACCGGGAGTTTCAGGTGATGCAAGCGCGGAGGGGATCAAAGGTAACAGCGCGCATTTCAACCAGCCAACACGGGTAGCAGTTGATGCCTTGGGTAATGTTTTTGTTTCCGACGCGTCTAACCACGTGGTGAGAAAGATCGCCCCCAACACCACTGTCAACTCTGTGGCTGGCGTGGATGGGTTGCCCGGGTTTTTGAACAACGATCGCCCCGTGGAGTTTTATTACCAGTGGGTGAAGGGAGATCGGATCATTGAGGGGGCGAAGACGGCCTCTTATGTGATCCCCGAGCTGAATTCAGCGTCGGAAGGAGTGTACGGTGTTTTCGTATCAACCGATCCGAACATGAACCGCGCAATTTTCAGTGCGCTTGCGACCGTGCGTGTCTGTGCGCCCAATGGGCTGCCAAGTGTGGACGTGGTCGCAGGGCAGTCCGCGATCATCAACAGAGATGCGCTCGTGGCGCCGCTGGCGGAATCTGCCGCCGTGGCCCTGCCGATTTGGGCGCGGCTGGATACGACTGGCCGGTACCTGGTGGTTTCCCCGCCCGTTGATGAGCCTCTCGGGACGATCAGAACCTCTTACGATGGAAAAGGGTTCATCGTTAATATTGTATCCAAATTAAACAGCGGATCGAGCGGAGCGCCATTGATTCTTGCCCAGCCGTCATCGAAGCTGGCGATAGACGGGTCCAGTGGCCAGCAGACATTCTCTGCAGTGGTGAGGATCCCAGGTCTTGCCGCTAATTCCCCTGCAAGGCCAACCGCTTTTTGGAGTAAACTCGGTGGTGGGACTTTTGCCGCAACGTCGAATCAGCAGACAGTGCCGACGGATTTTAGGGTGGACCTTGATTTGGCAAGCTTGAACGCGGCTGCGGCGGGCTTCTACAGGTTGCACTTCACCTGGTCTGGACAGAGCGTTGAAACAGACCTAGCGCAGTTGGTGGTGACAGTGGGGCCGCAGATTCTTACGCACCCACAGCCAGTCACCTTTATTGACGATGGGTCTTCAATCGGACTTTCAGTCGAAGCGCGTACCGCGGTGCGGTCCTTGTTCATGCATCCCACCGGGCTGGCTTACGTCGCTGAGCGCGGTTCGCTTTTGGTGGCTGATTCCGAAGGCCATGTGGTTCGATCCATCTCCAAGGGCGGAACGGTTACGAAGTGGGTGGGCAACCCGGAGCAGCCCGGCAGCGCGCTGGGGACGGGAGCCGTCGCTCTGTTCACTCAGCCTACAGCTGTAGCCTATGACCCAGGCAGCTCGATAGTGCTTACGGGCGTTACAAAGAACGCGGGGTCCACGACCCTGTTCGCGAATTACCAAGACGGTCTGAGCAATGGGTTGGTGTCCGCCAGCGGAACAATTCAATCATTCAGCGTTGATCCATCAGACCCCTACAGGGTTCGGATAAATCTAGACGTACCGGCTGACGCGACCGTTGCGATTGAGGATAGCCAAACAGTCGCCTTCAAGCGGCCGGCGATGGTCTATGTAGCCGATAGCTACAAACATCTGGTGCGGAGAGTTTCGCTGGATGGTGTGGTTGAGGAGTTCTGCGGAAGCGGAGTCTCGGGCCCTGCCGCGGTATCCGTCGCCCTGCAGGCGGCCACATTCAACGCTCCTTCCGGGATCGCGGTCGATCCTGTGGATGGAACGGTCTACATCACTGACGGGGGCAACCATGCGCTGCGGCGTATCCGATATGGGTCGGGCGTGGTCGAAACGATCGCAGGATCTGTTTCTGGGAAGTTTGGCTTCAAGGATGTACAGGATGCTCGGGTTGAATCTGGGACTGCCGCGTTGATGTATTCGCCGAGCGGAGTCGCCGTGAGGACCAGTGTATTCACGCCCGCGAATGGGCTCAGCCGTACAGTGCGTGAGGTGTTTGTGTCCGATTCTATGAACCATGCGGTGAGGTTGGTTCGAATCAATATCAGTCAAACCTCAGACGTTGCTGATTCGGTTGAATCTGTGACGACTTGGGCTGGATATCCTGGCGCAAGCGGCTCCGCGGATGGGTTGGGAGGGGACGCCTTGTTCTTTCTCCCATCTGGCTTGGCGTTGAGTTCACAGAACGGTCCTGCGGGTGAACTTTTCGTTGCCGACAGTGGGAATCACACCATCAGACGGATCATCGGTGAACTTGATGCCCAAGGGAACTACAAGAACGTGGGGCTTGTGAATACAGTCGCTGGAGTAGCCGGCCAGTCAGGGTCCGCAGACGGAAGTGCGCAATCGAATAGGTTAAGCTGGCCGAAAGGGCTTGCCTGGAACTCAGGCAATAACGAACTGTATATTGCGGACACAGGTAATTTCACGGTGCGCGTTTTGAGTGGCGACGTGCTGGGCACCTTGGCTGGGCAAGCTGGTGGGGCCGGCACATCCACAAGCTCTGAGATTTCTGAGTTTTCTTACCAATGGTACAAAGGATCGTTGCCGCTAACGGCGAGCGATGGTTTCGATGGCTATCAATCGCCAACCCTCACAAAGAGGATCTCCAGTTCAGGTGATGACGGGGCTTATTGGGTCCGCATCCGGTCCATGGACGGGTCTTTTGCGGATAGCAAGGTTGCCGAAGTCCGGAAAAAGACCAGCGTCAACTTCCTCTCCCAACCGTCCGAGTTGCTTGCTCAAAAAAGCGCCCAAGGCTTGATTGCCGGCGGGACTTGGATTCCGCAGTCCTCTGGCGTGGGCGGCATTGCGGGCGTTTTACAGATGGCGCCGCGCGGGTCGTTCTCCCTTCTGGCGCAGTTGAGCGATCCGCAGTATCTAACTTACAGTTGGTATCGCAACGGTGAGAAGCTGGCGGACGGGCAACGTCTTTCTGGCGCGACCGTATCAGGAGCGGACTCCTCCGAGTTGAAGTTTGAAGGTGCCGGTTGGAGAAATGTGGTGGCTGCAGTTGCCGGTGCAAAGCATTCGATCGCGATCGTGGCTGATGGGGATGTCCATTCGGTCTACGCATGGGGTGCGAACGATTCAGGCCAGCTTGGATTAGGGGACCGAAACGACCGACTCAAGCCGACGCTTATTCCGAGCGGGGCCTTCGGGGCTCGAAAAATCGTCGAAGTCGCGGTAGGTGATAATTTCTCATTGGCAAGAACTTCTGACGGCAGCCTTTTTGCGTGGGGTAGTAATAGTGATGGTCAGCTGGGTAATAATCTGGTTTCCACCGAAGTAACCCCGAGAGGAGTGGACATTGGAACCCTGAAGGTGACGCAGCTCGCTGCGGGCAATTTTCACGCCTTGGCTGTGGACGAAAGTGGCAGGGTCATCAGCTGGGGACTCAATACCTCTGGGCAGTTGGGGAGGAACACCCCTCTGCCTTGGAAGCCCGACGCGATCGAGTCCGATCAGCGTGTATTAGCTGTTGGCACAGCCCAAGGGATCGCCACGATCGCGGCGGGCGGGGAGCACAGCCTTTTCATCAGTGCTGGTGGGTCGTTGTATGCGTTTGGTGCGAATGCCAGAGGTCAGTGCGGAACGAGTGCTTCTACGGTAAAAGTCGAGCAGGCCGTGTTGGTTTCTTTCGGGACTTTGCAGCCGGGTTCGCTTGCCAGTGTCACCGCAGGGTCCATTCATTCGGCTGCGCTATCTGCGGCGGGATCGCTTTATTCCTGGGGAGGAAACAATAAGAATCAGCTGGGAAGTTCAGTCTTCAAGAAGCTCGCGAATACAGCAGGCTTCGGCTCCTCGACGATCACGGTTGAAAACGTGGAAGGGTTGAACGCAGCCTCCTCGTTTGTTTACGCTGAGAATGGCGCGGGTGGATTCAGCTTCGATGCTTTTGACCCAGGCACTTCTGTTTCATCCGTTTCCTCCAACACGCTGACACTTTCGAGCGCGACGAAGCAGTCTTTGCTCGAAAAAGAGATGGTTCTTTTTGCGGAACGGACCGACGTCGCGGCGGTGGATTCGCCTAGGTTGGTGAATTCAGAGCCGGTGAATGATCGCGTTTTCTCGCTCACGCCGGTTCAACTCGCGGATGTGCTCAGGACGCACGGGCAGGCTGCCCGCGTTCAGTTTAGATGTGATGGAGTTCCGATTTCAGGCGCCGCGGGATCGCTGTCTGTGGGCACGTTCCGAGTTTCTGCTGCCGCGACTTCTGGCGGCTCGAGCTTGACTGTGAGTTCAACCTTGGGGCTGAGCAGAGGCATGAATGTTTGGGGGACCGGCATAAAAGACGGCACCGTGATTAACGCAATTGGAGCCGGAACGCTGGTGCTGTCGGAGGCGACCTCCGGTTCGATTCCTAGCTCCACCACGATTAATTTCGGCACGCTGGCTGGCTTATCGGAGCTGCGCGTGGCTTCCGTTGACACTAAAACCTATGATTTGGCTGTAGTCAGGGCCGGCGAACAACAACCTGCGATTTTGATCCCCGCGTCGACGATTTCTCCTGCCATTTTCAGGAGTATGGTGGCTGGTGGCAGCACGAACTTTGCTCTCACAACCTCCAATCAGGTTCTGGCTTGGGGTGTGAATGAACAGGGGCAGTTCGGCTTGGGTTCCACCAAATCACTTGCTGGTCCTCAAAGGATCGGTGCCCTCGCAGGCATCAGCTTTGTCAATTTCTCAACGCGTGGCGATCACACCTTCGCGTTAAGCCGTAGCGGGCAATTGTATGCTTGGGGAAGCAACTCGCGGGGTCAGCTTGGGGATGGAACCAGGCAAGTCACGCTACTCCCATCTTTGAGCGCCTTCACAGACCTGGGCGATTATCGCTTGAATGTTTACTCCTCTATCGACGGAACACAGCTGAGCTCCAGTCCCGTGCGGATTGCAGAGCCCTCGGTTTCAACTCCGAAATTCCAGCCGCTGCCCGGCGGACTTACGCAGTTGCAGAGGCAGGTCTCCTTCGGCGGCGCAGCGACCCTCAGCATCGCGCAACCAACTGGATATCCGACTCCCACGGCGTTCTGGTTTGATGCTGCCAATCCAACCACGCCTGTTGCCTCTGGAAATTCGTATCAGGTGACAAGTGTTGTCGGGAGAAAAGAGTTCATCATTAGATTGGGATATGGAACCTTGAGCAGCCCGGCCATCGACCCCAATGCCGAATCCCTCAGATACATCGTCGAGGCGTTCGCGCTCACGGCACCTCGGATTGAGCTGGATCTTGGTGGTGGCTTCAAGAGGGGCATGACTTCGGCGAGCGTGGTCGCGGGTCATCCAAACGTCAAACTCAAGGCTGTTCTTGACACGGCAGCTGTTGGTGTTTCCTACCAATGGCGGCGCGATGGCAGCGTTCTGCATGGCGAAACCTCTCAGACTTTGGATTTATCACAGGGTGGGATGATTCGGCCGCGTCAGGCCGGAGTTTACAGAGTGTCTGTCTCGGATGGAATTAATGTCAGGCTGAGCGCAGATCTCAAAATCACGGTGAATGGAACCGTGAACAGCGCGGCTGATTTATTCACCGTCTCGGTCGACTCGGATGATCTGGCTGCTCTTTTGCTAGTCCCCAACCCGGAACCTTTTGGAACCGGCAGTCTGGCCTCAGGGATCGATTCCGAGCCAAAGTTGCCGGCAGGAACTGCTTTGAAGCTTACGGGGATTCCCAACCCGGGCACTCAGTTGATCGCATGGAGCGTCACGAGTTTGGACAGAAGCAGAGAGTACGCAAGGGTGGCGGGCTTCGGTTTGACTGCGACTTATGTGACACCTGCCGCGGACATCGTGATCACGCCGATTTTTGGCAGCGGCTACCAAGGCAGTTACGCGGGGTTGATCTCGTCAGAGGACATTTTCATCGTCGACGAGCCAGATCTCAATAAAATCCGAGGTTACTTTACGGCGGCAGTCACCAATCGAGGTGAGGTTTCTGGAAGGCTTCGCGTGGATGGCGAGTTGCAATCGTTCCGTTCGACACTGGATTGGACCCTTGGCCCTGACCTCGGGATGTCTGTGAGCGATTCCGCGAATGGGTTAATGGTGCAATGGATCCAAGAAAACGGTCCTGCAGACCTCGCGGGATTGAAAGTCGGCGCTTTTGTCGATGGCATCAAAATGAGCGATTCCTCGCCTGAAGGAAGCACACTTTTCCGGACAGATTTTGAGAACCAGTTGAATCGTGGCTACCAGCGCGACGCCATTGTCTCGTTGCGAATCCGCGGGGTGGAAAATATGATCAGGATCACTCCGAACGCGGATTGGTTTCTGCAGGGTGCCCTACTGATTAGCACGCGTTCGGGCCGGTGGATGGGAAACCTGGTGCTTAAGACCGACTCAAAGGGTACGCAACTTCAGATGCGCGTCAGCAATGTCACGCTGAAAAATGCCAGGTTTGGCGGGGCGCCGGTTGTGGGCAATGACTTATTCGCCATTGGAGCCTCCTCGGTGGGAGTTAATCCCAGCCAGCGATACCCTGTGTATACAGCGGCAGCTGCGAAAGGACGAACAAGCAATGCGACGCTTGGTCAAGGGGGTGTGTTCAAAGTTATCCCCGGAGCCACGGGCGTGGCGATGTTCGCGGGAGTGGTGGGTAACGGGACCAAGATCACGTTCAGCGGGCCGATCGGTCGTCTGTACGCGCCAGAGAGCGCAGACGGCTTCTTGGAACCCATGTCCTTTGGTTACAATAACGAAATTCAGGATATATTCTCGGAAATCACTGACGTGCCAAAGGCTGCAATGGTTGAAATGCTCAGGCGCAAAAGGATCAATCCGAACCTTCCGATTTACATTCCTGGAAATCTCCGCGCGGATCTTAACGGTATCGTTGGAACGGTGATTTTTGGGAACGGTGAGATAGAAGGGTCGATTGGAATGATCAACCGAAAAGGTTTGACGTCCGAAATTGAGTACACGCCAAACCTGCTGATCGGCTCAACTCTGAGTGCCGCTGTGATTTCCACCGGCACGGCAGCGGGTGTGGGTGCACCCCAAAGCACCGTGAACACCGTGCGCGGGTATACGGCCTCTTCCTACCCCAAGGCCACCGGCTTGGCCACTTGGACGGTTCAGGATTTTGTTTCGACCAGACCGGTATTTTCGCGACCGGCGGCGGGTTACTTGTCTCCCACAACGGTGGCGCGACTCACATTCACTCCGGCGGGTGATGGCCTGATCGAGGGAAGCTTTGTGTCCACCGACAAGCTGTCACTCGAGAAATCTAAAACCGGGTTACTCAACAAGGTGTATGCGGTGATGCTTGATGGAAACATCAAGGCCGGTGTCGGGTTCATCCTGCGAGGCAGCGTGCAATCGATGGCGAAAGCGATAGGCAACCTGCAGGACGCTTCGGACACGACGACGGAGGTATTCCGGTTGGAAACTATCGACTGAGTCGGGTTTATCGCTGTAAGCCGTCGCGGGTCGCCAAAAAACACCCGCCGTGTTCTCTCACTTCTCGCGGCTCAAACATCAGGGGCGGCTCGTGTGGTGATAAACAGGGCGCGCCATGGCGCACCACAGCGCACCCATGTGACTTCGCACGCCCCACTCATTTGGAAGAGCCGGCTTTCGTGAAAATCCTCAGGAGTTGATGACAAGCTGAAAAATCAGCTGACGTGTTTCTTGCCTACAGAGGCAATCCGAAGGACACTCAACGTCCAGCGATCCTATCCCCGTAATTCGAATTGAGTCCAGCAGAGCCGAAAGCCAACGAATTCACGAATCGAGAGTTAATCTGGCGATTGCTGCTCATGACATGGCGGTACCGCTGGGAATGCGTCAAGATTTTGGCGGGCCAGCTTGCTTTGCTGGGGTCTGGGATGGCCGCGATCGGTCTGGCGGGACTTGGGATTGACTCGTTGCGCCACGCCGTCGATCCATCCGCACGGGCGCCGGAGTGGCCCGCCGCCATCACGCTGACCGCGCAGTGGTCGTCCTTGCGCCTGCTGGCCGTATTCGCCGGGGGCATTTTGATCGCCGCGGGGCTGCGCTTTCTGCTGGGTTATCTGAGCGGCGTTTGGTTTGGCGAGCTGCTCCAAGGCCGCCTTGTGGTCGATCTTCGCGCCCAGTGCTACAACAAGCTCCAGCGCCTTTCCTTCCGCTTTTTTGACTCGAATACCAGTAGCTCTCTAATCAATCGCGTCGCTGGCGACATCCAATCGGTGCGCCTTTTTGTCGATGGAGTACTGTTTCAGATCATTCTGCTAAGTGTGTCGGTTTTTGCATCGCTCGGCTACATGTTGGCAGTGCACATCAAACTCACACTTGCGTGCGTTGGCACAATGCCATTGGTCTGGATTGCCTCGTCTGTTTTTTCAAAAAAAGTGCACGCGGGCTATAAGCGATCCAGTGAGCTCAACGATCATCTTGTGCAGCGCCTTGCAGAAAGCATCCGTGGGATCCGCGTTATTAAGGCGTTTGGACGGGAGCAGGCGGAGTTGGAAAAATTCGAGAAAGCGAACGACAGTCTCCGCGAGGAACAGCACTGGATCTTCAGGCGCGTAACGGTCTTCGTCCCGCTGATTCTTTTGCTTAGTCAGGTAAACATCATTGTGTTGCTCTGCTACGGAGGCCTTCTCGCGGTTCGCGGTGAGATCGGCATCGGCACGGGGTTGGTGGGATTCGCTGCGATTCTTCAGCAGTTCGCAGGGCAGATTGCCGGCATTGGAAATATTGCGAACACCACTCAGCAGTGTATCCGTGCCGCCGCACGGGTTTTTGAAATTCTTGATGCACCTGTTCAAATTGAGTCCACGTCAGCAGCGCGGCGTTTAGAGAGGATTAAGGGAGCAATTTGCTTTAAAGACGTAAGTTTTGATTACGGCAAGGAACCTGTTTTAAGCAACATCAGCTTCGAAGCAAACCCCGGGGACTGCATTGCAATTGTTGGACCGATCGGAAGCGGTAAGAGCACGTTGCTGAGTCTGATTCCGCGATTCTACGATCCCGGTTCCGGCAGCGTGATGATAGACGGTATAGATGCGCGTTCATTGGCGCTGGATCAGTTGCGGCAGAGTGTCGGGATCGTTTTTCAGGAAAGCTTTCTCTTCAGCACGACCGTCGCAGCAAACATCGCATTCGGTAAGACGGAGGCAACCCGCGAGCAAATCGAGCGCGTGGCCAGGATCGCCTCGGCGCACGAGTTCGTTTCGGGGCTCCCGCAAGGATACGATACGGTGCTCGGCGAGGCGGGTGTCGGGCTCTCAGGCGGACAAAAGCAGAGGATCGCAATTGCGCGTGCCCTGCTGTTGGAGCCGTCCATTTTGCTTTTGGACGACCCCACTGCATCGGTTGATCCGGGCACGGAGGACGAGATTGTCGGGGCAATGGAGGCGGCGATGGCTGGCCGGACAACCTTTATCGTGGCGCATCGCCCAAGCATGTTGAGGCGGGCTACGTTGATTCTCGTGCTGGACAAAGGACGGATAGTCCAACGCGGTACCCACGAGGAACTCATGAGGCAACCGGGTTACTATCTCGATTCGGCAACAATGCAGGCAGGTGGGGAGGTTGTTTCCGCATGAAATCCTCAGTCGTTCCGCTGACATATATCAAACGCGATCCTGAAGACTCGCAGACTCGTCCAGAGCTGGGAGTCTTGGCTTTGCTTAAACGGGTCTTTGAATACGCGAAGCCACACGCAAGGGTCCGCAACCTTCTCTTCGCCCACGTCATTCTGCGCTCCATTTTATTGCCTGCTTGTACTTGGGCGATGGGCGCGGTGGTGAACGGTCCGATTGAACATCGTGATGCCAGGGGAATTATTGCGGGCGCGCTTGGATTTGCCGCCCTCGTTGCATTCACTAATTTCACGTTTCATTATCGTTACAAGTACGCACTGCAACTGGGCGAGGCAGTCATTCATGATCTGAGGGGTGCGGTTTTTCGGCATATTTTACAAATGCCGCTGAGCTTTTTTGATGTGACAAAAGTGGGTCGCATCATCGGCCGCATAACCTCCGACATCGACAGCATCCGCACAGGTGTTCAGGACGTTGTGTTTATCGGCATCGTTCAGTTTGGTCAGATGCTCGTGGCGGCTTCCCTGATGATTTACTATGACTGGCTCCTTTTTCTGATGGTTGCTGCGATCGGGCCGATTGTGTGGGTCTTAAACAGGACATTCACCACCCGCGTCGCAGATGCTCAGCGCCGGGCAAGCGAGAGCTTCAGCCGAATCACGGCTACTTTGACCGAAACCGTCAGCGGAGTGAAGGTGACCCAAGGCTTCGGGCGCGAGGAATTGAACGCGGATTATTTCAAGGACTTGGTGGGCGACCAGGCCCGCTACAACATCGTTTCAGCACGGACGTCTGCGGTCTTTCTGCCGCTGCTCGAATTCAAAACCCAGCTTTTCACCGCCCTCATTCTGTTTTTTGGCGGCTGGCGCGTTCTCTCAAGCGGCGCTCCCAACGCGGTCGGGAACATCGTCCAGTTTCTCTTCCTTTCCGCGTTGTTTTTTGAGCCGCTGAAGGCTCTCGGCAACCTTTATGCGTCCGCGCTTTCAGCGATGGTGGGTGCGGAGCGTGTTTTTCGCACTTTAGACACCACGCCAGCTTGGCGGGATGCCGAGGATTGCGTCGATTTGCCACGCCTTGATCCAGCGGCGGTGGCGTCTCAGGGGGCGAAGATTGAGCTGAAAAATCTTGGGTTTGAATACGAAGCAGGCAGGCCAGTGCTGACGGATGTCAATCTAATCGCCATGCCGGGGCAGACGGTTGCACTCGTCGGGCACACCGGAAGCGGCAAGACGACGATCACCGGTATCGTCTCAAAAATGTACCTGCCCACCAGCGGTGAGGTTTTGATCGACGGCATCGACATTTCCAAAATCACTTCCACCTCGCTTCACTCCCAAATGGGCGTTGTGCACCAGCAGAGCTTTCTTTTTGAAGGAACGGTGATGGACAACATCCGTTTCGCCAACTCCGAGGCCAGTGATGATCAGGTTTTTTCGGTGACCGAGCAGCTTGGATTCCGGGATCTGATTGAATCATTGCCGGACGGGTTTCAAACGCAGGTTGGCGAGGGAGGCCAGAATCTTTCTGTTGGGCAGAGGCAGTTAGTGAGCTTCGCGCGCGCACTTTTGATCAACCCGCGGATTTTGATTCTCGACGAGGCCACCAGCGCGATTGACGCGCTTACCGAGTCAAGGATTCAAAATGCGCTCGCGAACTTGCTGAGCGGGCGCACTAGTTTCGTGGTGGCCCATCGACTGAGTACTATCCGGAATGCCGATCAGATCATTGTGCTGCAAGAAGGGCGGATCGTTGAGCGCGGAACCCACGCGGAATTGCTTCGCCTCGGGGGCGTGTATGCCGGGTTGAATGAACACTTCGCTCTCGCCGCCCACTAGCTCACCTCAGACAGCTCCAGCCGGCGCGTCTCAACCATCAAACGCTTGTAAATTAGATTTCCGGGCTGCGACAATGACGGGTCCTTTTCAAGGAGCACGAAAGCCGCCCCGCGAGCCTGATGCATGAGCTCCGTGTCCCGCACCAGATTCCCAATCCGGATCGGTGGGAGACCGCTTTGCGCCGTGCCGAGCAGGTCGCCGGGACCGCGCAGCTCCCAGTCCGCCTCCGCGATTTCGAAGCCGTTTGAAGTGTTTTCAAGAATTTTCAGTTTGGTGACCGCGTCAGCGTCGGATTGATCCGCAAGCAGAATGCAATAACTCTTGTGAGCGCCTCGGCCGATGCGGCCACGCAGTTGATGAAGCTGTGCAAGCCCGAAACGCTCTGCGTTTTCAATCAGCATCAGGTTTGCATTGGAGACGTCAATCCCCACCTCAATCACCGTTGTCGCGATCAAGGCATGCACTTCGTTTTTGCGGAAGCGTTCCATGATGGCATCTTTTTCCTCCGGCGGTGTTCTTCCATGGAGTAGCGCGCAGATTTTTGGGCCAAGCAGTGTTTTCCATTTCTCAAACTCCGCGACCGCAGCCTTCGCCTGCATTTTTTCGGACTCATCGATGAGCGGGTAAACGATGTATGCCTGCCTGCCGGCATCGAGTTGTTCACTCAGGAACTTAGCCGCGTCTGGGAGTTTCGAGGAATCGCGCAAGGCCGTGACAATCTTCCCCCGCCCCTTCGGAAGCTCATCCAGAACTGAGACGTCCAGGTCCCCGTAAAGGCTCATGGTGAGCGTGCGCGGGATCGGAGTGGCGGTCATCACGAGCATGTCGGGTAATTGCCCTTGGTCTCGTAGTTTTGCCCGCTGCAGGACGCCAAATTTGTGCTGTTCGTCGATCACCGCAAGGCCGAGGCGAGGGAGTTCCGACTCACCATAAAGCAGTGCGTGCGTTCCAATGATGATGTCGGGCTCCTCCTCAAGGAGCCGGGACGGCCGGTTCGGATCGCCTGATACGACTGCCTTTTGCCAAAGGTCCGAGTCAAACAAAGGAAGCGGGCCGCTTTCTTCGCGCCGGTTCCCGGTCCTGAGTGCTACACGAACGCCCAGTGGCGTGCAGAGACGTTGGAAATTCAAATAATGCTGCTCGGCGAGGATTTGAGTCGGCGCCATTAAAGCAGCCTGAAAACCTGCCTCCACGGTCAACAGCATCGCGGAAAGCGCGACGAGTGTTTTGCCAGCGCCCACGTCTCCGTGTAGCAGTCTGTTCATTGGGCGCGAGGAAGCCAGATCCGTGCGGATCTCCGCGATTGCGCGCTGTTGCGCACCGGTCAGCGGAAAGGGGAGCCCCTGGTGCAGTCGATCCATGAGCTGGCCGGGGCCGGCATGAGCGAGCCCGGGCTTCGCCATCTGCTCTGCTCGGCGCATTCCGATACAAAGCTGGATTCCAAAAAATTCGGTGAGCACGAGGTGCTTTCGTGCGCGGGATAATGAATCGAAATTGTCGGGAAAGTGAATTTGTCGCAGTGCGTCAATGCGCGGCAGCGCGTCCAGCGAGTTAGGGATGAGATTCGGGACCGTTGCAGGATTGATGCGTTTGAGCGTCTCCCAGATCAGCCAGCGGATGATTTTTGTCGAAAGCCCCTCGGTTGCGCGGTGAATCGGCGTGATTCTCTGCAAGTGAATCGAGGTTTCGTGATCGTCCTCAAGCACCTCAAACTCCGGCTGATCCAAAATGATCTGCCTTCCGCGGCGCTTTGGTTTACCGAAAACCACGAGCCGCTGCCCTGCAGCAATCACTTTCTCAACCCAATACAGGTTGAACCAGCGCACGATGAGCTGACCTGCGAGCAAGTGCCCACGCTCATCCACCAGCGTCGCTTCAAACATTCGTGCGCGTCCGCGCAATCGACGGGTCGAGGCGGACTGCACTAAGCCGCACACGCAGACCGGCGTGTCGGATTCACCCTGCGGAAAGTGGTCAAACCGATTGCGGTCCTCCCACCGGCGCGGAAAGTGGGAGAGCAAGTCGCCTGCGGTATGAAGTCCGAACCGCTCCAGCTGCCGGATCCGTTGAGGCGGAATCCAGCCGAGTCCTTTGAGCGGTGTTTCCCAGTCCATGGATCACACTACAAAAGGACTCGCGTCGTGTTGATTCGTCGCATCACCGGACCTTTGCAGGGTCCGCAGGAGACACGTGCGGGGTGGGTGCGTAGGGTGAAAGTAGCGGACCGCTATTTGGCGGGCGTCTCGTCGAGCTTGGCTTTCACGGCCGCTTCAATCTCGTTGTAGAGCTCCTCATTGCCCTTAAGGATTTCCTTCGCGGCGTCCCGGCCCTGTGCGAGCTGGGAGCCTTTGTAGGAAAGCCATGAACCGCGTTTCTCGACGATTCCTTTCTCCAGGGCCAAATCCAAGAGCGCGCCCGTGGAGGAGATCCCTTCGTTGTACATGATGTCAAACTCCGCCTCCGTGAAGGGCGGAGCCACCTTGTTTTTTACCATCTTCAATTTGGTGCGGTTGCCGGTGACCGTGCCATCAGCGATCTTGATGGCCCCGATGCGGCGGATGTCGCATCGAACGCTTGCGTAAAATTTCAGCGCCTTCCCACCGGGAGTGGTTTCCGGGTTTCCGAACATCACCCCTATTTTCTCGCGGATTTGGTTGGTGAAAATGCACACAGTACTCGCCTTCGAGATGAGCGCAGTGAGCTTGCGCAAGGCTGCGCTCATGAGGCGGGCCTGTGCCCCTACAGTCGTGTCCCCGATCTCGCCCTCCAGCTCGGCCTTGGTCACAAGCGCGGCGACAGAGTCGAGAACGATGACGTCCAGCGCGTTTGAGCGCACAAGCGTCTCGCAGATTCGCAGGGCTTCCTCACCCGAAGAAGGCTGTGACACCAGAAGCTCGTCCACATTCACCCCGAGCTTCCTCGCGTAGATAGGATCCAGCGCATGTTCGACGTCGATGAACGCTGCGAGCCCCCCGCGCTTTTGTGCCTGCGCAATAACCGTCAGCGTGAGGGTTGTTTTTCCTGAGGATTCCGGGCCGAAAATTTCCACGATGCGCCCCCTGGGGAAGCCGCCGACGCCCAGCGCGCGGTCAATCAAGATGTTGCCGGTGGGGATCACCTCAACGTCCATGTGCTGGTTGGCGCCCAGACGCATGATGGATCCTTCTCCGAAGTCCTTGTGAATCTGCTGCAAGGCGAGATCAAGGTTGCGGTTGCGGGCGGCGTTCTGCTTGCTGTCGTCTTGAGCGGTTTCGGAGGATTTAGCCATAGAATGATTGCCCTAAAACCTACACCGCCCCCCCTCGGTGCAAAGGGGATTTTAGCGTGAATTCCGCCTCTTTGATCGGGGGACTCTGTGAAGCGGGTATTTACAGGCGCCAGCCGCCTGTTAAAAAAGTTTGGCCATTAGCCGTGTTTGGCTAAACCTAAGCTCCGCCCAAACCCCAAATTTCCGCTCAAGCCATGCCCAATTACATCGAAATGCCCAAGTTAGCCGACACGATGACCGAGGGCACCTTGGTCAAGTGGCGCAAGAAAATCGGCGACAAGGTTTCGGTTGGCGACGTAGTCGCGGATGTCGAGACCGACAAGGCCACCATGGAGATGGAGAGCTTTGACGACGGCACGTTGCATGAGTTTTTGGTGCAGGAAGGGCAGAAAGTCGCAATCGGCGCGAAGCTGGCAGTTCTCCTCTCGAAAGGTGAGCAACCTCCGGCTTCTGGAAGTGTTCCGCCCCCGGCTGCGGCGAAGGCCGGTGCCGCGGCTGCATCCTCGCCCGCTGCCCCCGCAGTCGCCTCGGTCGCCGCATCTCTGCAGGTGGCTGGCGGCTCGGCTCGTTCCGCGGGTGGCCGCGTCAAGAGTTCACCGCTTGCCCGCAAAATCGCGGCGGAGCGGGGTCTGGATATTGCTCAACTCGCCGGCACTGGGCCCGGCGGGCGGATCGTTGCGAAGGATGTTCAGTCGGCTCAGGCGCGGCCAGCGGCAGCCGCTCCGGGTGCTGCCCCAATTGCTTACGCAACCGCCGGCGATGGCGACGAGGTGATCGCTCTGAGTGGAATGCGCAGAATCATCGCGGAGCGCCTGCTCGCGAGCAAAACGCAGATTCCCCACTTTTACCTGCATCTCGAAGTGGATGCCGGCCCGTTGATGAAAATGCGGGCCCAGCTCAACGCTGGTGGTGAGGCGGCCGGCGCCTCGAAACTTACGGTGAACGACTTTATTTTAAAAGCTGTGGTTGCCGCTGCGGTGAAAGTCCCCGCAGTGAATGCATCATTTGCCGGAGATTCAGTGATTCAGTTTTCATCCGTGAACTTGTCAGTAGCGGTTGCCGTGGACGACGGCTTGGTCACGCCGGTTGTCAGGAATGCGAACGAGAAGTCCCTCAAGGATATCAGTGACGCGGTGAAAGACCTCGCCTCCCGCGCCCGCGGCAAGAAGCTCAAGCCTGACGAATATCAGGGCGGCACCATCACTGTCTCAAACCTCGGTGCGTTCGGCGTCGAGTTCTTCGATGCGATCATCAACCCGCCGCAGGCAGCCATTGTGAGTGTCGGAGCGATCGTGAAAAAGCCCGTGGTCGGTCCCGGGGACACCATTGTGGTGGGACAGCGTCTCGCGATCGGGCTCAGTGCCGATCACCGTGTGGTTGATGGGGCAGTTGCAGCGTCTTACTTGGCGGAAATCAAGAGGCTGGTTGAATCACCTGCGTTACTCTTGATCTGAGCTAGTTCGCGGCCCGCATGAGGTGCGCGAAAAAGTCCCGAAGTTCCGCGTCACTTAATCCGCTTAGCAAACCCTCCGGCATGATCGAAACCGGGCTTGCTTCGAGCGAGAGTAGGTCTGCTTGGGCAACTCTGGTTTTTTGGCCCGCAAGGTCTCGGAGTACAACGCCTGAAGTGCTCTGACTCTCAAGCATGCCTGTGATAATGGCACCATTCTTGAGCCGCGCCGTGTAATTCCCAAATCCCTCGCGGATTTCCAGACTCGGGTAAAGGAGGTTGTCCACCCAGAAGTCTGGGTTGCCCCGCTCGTACCCGGTGAGCTCGGGGCCGATGTTGTTTCCTTTATCAAACAGCTTGTGGCAGGCCGCGCAACGCGACTCAAAAATCAACGCACCCCTTAATGCCTCCCCTGATCCGCCTCGGAGTGCGGAGCGGATACGCTTGGATTCAACCGCTTTCTCCTCCACCGATGCCGAGACTAGGAGGCCTTGCCAGCGTGCCTCCAGAGCGGCGTTGATCCTTGGGTGTGCATGCTGCCGGAGAATTCCAATCATTTCCGGGGTGATGTGTTTGGCTGGCACCTGCCACTGATCAAGCGCGTCGACCAGTTTCAATGCCCACTCAAGCCTGCCGCAAAGTACGCGTAAAGCCGTCTCGCGCACCTGCAGGTCACCGGAGATTTTCGATTCATATGCGCTGAGAATTGCGGCTGGAATTGCGGCGTCATTGTACCTCGCCGCTGCATGAATCACGGCGCGCTTGAGCGTCGGCGGAGTGGATCCTCCCGAAATCAGCGAAGCAAACACGCCTGTGGCCTCCTGGCGGCCGGCATCTGAAAGAGCCTTGGCGACGTTGATGCGGTCCGCAGTAGACGCCTTCGTATCGGCTAGTTGTTTGAGTGCGGAGTCGATTGCGCTCTTATCGCCCGACCTCAGAGCCGCGGTGATGGCGGCAGTGTTGCGCTCGCTGCCATGAGCCTTGAGCGCTGCAGCCAAATTCTCGGAGATGGCCGGCGTTTCTCCCGAGTCGAACCCAAGCCATATGCCGTCGGCAAATTTCTTGAGCGCAGACTGGTTTTTCCAACTGCCTAACAGTTGCTCGCACACGGCTAACTCGGCTTGCGCTGCTCCTGTAGCCAGCCGCTGGCCGATTCTCCCAGCCATTGTTGACTCGAACGCTGCGGAATGAAGGAACGCGCTGTCTTTGACCAGAAAAGCAAGCGTTTCACTGCGTTCCTGAGTCCACTTCGACTCCAGAGCCCACCACGCAAGCAGCGGAAGCCGCGTGTCGCCCTCAGGTGTCGGTTGCGCGATATTTTGGAGCAAAGGAAGCGCCGTCCGGGCGGGGAGTCTTTTTGCGCTCGCAAGCAGTTGTGCACGCACTTCAGCGTGAACCTCCGAAGCCGCGATCAACTCCAGAGGCTTCACACATTCCGGCCATCCCGCTCCCTTTTCTCCGATAATTTTTACCGTCCACCTACGAATGTACGGGTCAGGATGCTGGAGCAATTCCACTGCAAGCGCAGCATCGACGCCGCCCAGCATGTCTAGTGCAAAGAGTGCGTCCAGCGCGTGGGCATCGCCAGCCGCCTGCAATTTTCTCGTAAGCTGCGGTTCAAGCTCCTTCAGGTTCCGCCATGAGATTTCAAGCGCTGCCTGCTTTCTAAACCAACGGTTCTTATGAGAGAGGAGCGCGAAGAGTTCAGCTGCGGGCGCCGTATGCAAGTCGAACGCATTGACTGCCGGAGTGTCGCCTGAGGGGCGCACACGGTAGATGCGGCCGCTGGTCTTGTGCCAGTCGTCCACCGGCCTCACGTGACTGAGACGGGTATCGTACCAGTCCGCGAGATAAATGGCACCATCGGGCCCGACCTTGGCATCCACGGGCCGGAACCATCGGTCCTTTGTGCTCAGCAGCGGCGCTTCATCGCGCGTGCGGAAAGTCGAACCCTCGGGCAATCGTTCACTCACATACACAAGATTCGCGAGTGAATTCGGGGCCACGATTCGGCCCGCAAAAGCCGCGCCGAGAAGGCCACCCTCGTACACCGTGAACGCTTGAGGAAAGCGGCGTGCATCGCCCTCGTGCTTCATGTGCTCAAAAAAGCCGTAAGCATGAGGATTTGAGAGCGGTCCGTGCTTTCCCCAGGATTTCACTCCGTAGCTGCCCTGTTCGTAGTGCATGCCCCGTGTGGCTCCGCCGTTAGTCCCGGAGAACACGCGGCCCTTGGAGTCGATCTCCAAACTGAATGTATTCCCACCGCCTTCCGCGTAGATCTCGAACTTCTGTGATACGGGGTGAAACCTCCAGATGCACTGCCCCTCCCATTTGACATTTTTTGACGCAGCAGAGCTCACATTCCCCGTGCACGTGCTTCCGTTTGCGCCGTAAAGCCATCCATCAACCCCCCATTGCAGGCTGCTCGCAACAGAGTGCGTGTCCTCGATTCCAAAGCCGCTGAGTGCAACCTCGGGATCTGCATCGGGCCGTCCATCTGCGTCAGCGTCCGGGTATTTGAGCAGGTAAGGCGGATTCAGCACCCAGATCGCATTCGCGCCCGTGATCGCAGCGCTAGCAATATTGAGGTTCTCAATCACGCTGCTGTGGCTGTCGAAAAAACCGTCACCGTTGGTGTCTTCAAAAACAGTCACGCGATCCGCGCCGGGATCACCTCGGGGCGGTGGCAGAGGGCGCTTGTCAAACTGCGCGCGCAGGTGGGAGTCGTAGCTGACGACCTTAAGCCCGGCGGGGAATTGGTATTGCCGGTATTCAATCACCCAAAGCCGTCCGCGCGAATCCCAGCTCATGTAAAGCGGCTGTTCAACGTCCGGTTCGGATGCGAGAAGATCGATCTTGAGCTCGTGTCTCAACTCGAACTGCATGGCGGCCTCGCTGGCCTTGGTGGGAGGAGTCGAGTCCGCAAGCGTGCCGCGTCCTGCATAAGTCTCCATGATTCTGCGAACCTGCTCGTTGCCTGCAGGCTTGGTCGGTGCAACTTCTTGCGCTACGACTCCAAGTTGGAGAGCGGACAGCGTAGAAAAGCAGTTCAGAAAACTGCGGGAAGCTTTTCGTTGCATTGGGGGGATGCGGTGTGGTGGTTGCTGATGAAGCGCGCTACTTTAAAAGATGGCGCCTCGCGAACGGAATGTACTGCTCCCAGTCGTATCGGATGACATCGTGTTTTCCTGATCGGATGTGGTAGGCAACAAAGTCACCGACCGGCGAGTTCAGTGGGGGTTGTTCCTGCACACCGTATCCTTTTTTGGCGTAGAGATCGTATACAGGCTGGCAATGCAGGCCTGATAGAAACTCGCCTTTGGGATCAGCCCATTTGTCTTCCTCGGCACTCGCGATGTAAGCCGCACGTGGGGCGATCAAAGCGATCAGCATGTGCTTGTCTATTGGGCATGCCGATTCGTTGTTGGCGTACGACCGGTAGGTCGCTGTGAACCAATGCGGGAATACCTTCGTGATGATGGCGGTGGTTTCCCCGATGTTCCGGCGCATTAACGCCGCGCCGCCTTCGCCCGAGTTATTTGAAATAACCACTCCAAAGCGTTGATCTTGGGCGCCCGCCCACAGTGAGGTCTTGCCAAGCCGCGAGTGACCAATCACCGCCAGCTTCTTGGCATCGATGCTGGGATCCGTCTCAAGATAGTCGGCGATGCGGCTTGCTCCCCAGGCCCAGGCGCCGATCGCACCCCATTCGCCA
>JACCED010991718.1_pt1 | contig 29610 bp, 29 predicted proteins | sample 7455021 | NCBI WGS metagenome assembly JACCED01 (sample SAMN15323456, study PRJNA562643) | freshwater metagenome | isolation source: river surface water | place: USA:Blue River Watershed | collected 2017-08-19 | reverse complement strand
ACTGCTTGCCACCAGTTTTTACGACCGCGTACATGGGTTAACCTCTTGTTTTAGTGCAAATGGAATCTCGGCAAAACGCCGAGCCAGACATAATAGCGTCTAACCACTTGAAAGTCAAAAGAAAGTCCTGTGCATAAGCTCTCAAACCTGCTGGCCCTCGTGGCTAAAGACATGACCGAAGTTGATGCCGTGATCCGCTCCCGGCTCAATTCCGACGTCGTTTTGATCCGGACGATCGGGGATTACATCATTAGCGCCGGCGGCAAGCGCATGCGCCCGGCGTTAGTGTTGCTGGTTGCCCAGGCCCTAGGGTACCGGGGTGATCAACAGCACCTGATGGCCGCGGTGGTTGAATTTATTCACACGGCAACGCTCTTGCACGACGATGTGGTCGATGAGTCGGCCCTCAGGCGAGGCCGCAGCACGGCCAACGCGGTATTTGGTAATGCTGCGAGTGTCTTAGTGGGGGATTATCTGTATTCCCGCGCTTTTGAGATGATGGTGGACGTCAATGACATGCGGATCATGCAGATTATGTCGGGCGCCACGACCGTGATCGCCGAGGGCGAAGTGCTCCAGTTGATGAATATCCACGACCCAGATGTGTCTGAGGCAAGATATTTGCAGGTCGTTCGATTCAAGACCGCTAAACTCTTCGAAGCCGCAGCCGAGGCGGGGGCTGTGCTGGCGGGTGCGACACCGGCGCAGCGCGATGCCGCCGCCGCGTATGGCCGCCACATTGGGACCGCGTTCCAGCTGGTCGATGATGTACTTGATTACAGTGGTGATGTTGGTGCGCTGGGTAAAAACGTGGGCGATGACTTACGTGAGGGTAAACCTACCTTGCCCTTAATTCGCGTCTTAGAAGTTGGTACTCACTCTCAAAAAGAGCTTGTTAAACAGGCGATTGAGAAGGGTGAAGCTGACTTTGATGCGGTCGCTCAAGCAATTCACGACACCGGCGCACTCGAACATGCCCAGCGCAGCGCAGTCGCTGAAGCGGACATGGCCAGACAGGCGTTAGATGCGTTTCCTGACTCCGAGGCTAAGTCTGCCTTGCTCTCATTTTGTACGTTCGCGACGGATCGAGATCGTTAAACAAGGGCGCTGGGCTGAGACCGTGTGACCGCTAGTTCGTGTAACGCGCGATGTAGAACGTGGCTGCTACAAGGCTAAGTAACAGCATGGTCAGCAAGCCCGATACCAATTTGACGATCAACCAAGTCTGGCTAGTGAGCTCTTTGTGGAGTGTGCTTTCCACACTTAATATTGCACTACGCATGCGCCCCTCGAGGTGAGCTAGGTCTTCGCGGGTAGCTAGCGAGGGGATGATTGCTTCGATGCGTGCGATTCGTGTTTGCATGGGGCAAATTTTAACGAACGGTACCCAGCCAGGGCAATCCGTACTCAGCGTAACAATTGTTAAAAGTTGTTAGCACCGCCGGTTGGCAATTTATCGTCCAGTGTTTATTGCCCCGGGAGCGCCAACTTGTTGGCACATTCCCATCATTTCGCGAATCATTCCAAAATTTTGTGTTTTCATCGCGTCCGTCATCGTGCGTATGGCAAAGCTTTGCATATTTTTGTAACCGGGCGATGATGCGTATTGTGTGTCTAGCTGAGTGATCACTCTAACACTATGATCTCGATCATTTCGTGCTCCAGTTGAGTTTGCGATCATCGCGTAACCGGAGTGGTACCCAGAGCAAATGCCAGCCTTTTCCACAACTGAAAACTCTTTGGTCCCAGCGCTTTCGGTTTGGGGCTGAGCACGAGCTTGCGGGGCGGTTTGCGCGGGCGATGCAGGTTGGACTGGCGCCGTGGTTTGACTTGGTGCAGCCGCTTGAGGCGAGGGAGAACCACCAACTCGCTCCATTACCCACTTAGCGTTCTTCTCACCCTGAAAGTGCAGCTTGCCATTAATCAACTGTGCTTCGATGTTGTAGAACTTTCCGTCTGTATAGACCTGCTGCCCTGAAAAGCTAGTGTGCGATGACGGTCTAAGTTCAATGATTTTTTGTCCTACTTGAAAATTAGGGCTGTTAGTGCTGGTGGCGACACCTACGCCATTCTTCATTACGTAACCGTATTTCCATTGAGGGCTGTACCAATTGCCATCAAGCTCTGAAATCAAGTCACCTGCGTCCAGATGTTTGTAATCGTCAGGAGTCCCGCAGCTTGGATGCATTCCCGACAGCACTGGGTAAGCACAAATCTCTTCAATACGTACTTTGTATGCGTTTACTAGACATTGCCGGTCTTGACACCGATTGCGTGATGCCAGCCACTGCCTTTGAGTTGACTTCAAATGATCCTGTGCACCGCTCCCAATGTTGGATGCCATCATTTTCTTATAGTTGGCACCCAGCACGTCGTCTAGCCCGTTTAAGTACCCATCGCTACATATTTGTCTCTCGATCGAGGTGCCTGCCTTGGTGCAGTCGAAGCTTGCAGCATGTGCAAAAGAAATCAGTGAAAAGAATGTGACTACAGCTAGTGCGCAGTGATTGATGTATTTCTTGAGCGTTGACATTGGCGTCTCACGGTTAAGGTGAATGCCAAAATGGTAATCGTTTTTTTGGAATTGTGCCCCGAGCGACAAAAAGAAATGCCAGTTACGGAGATTTTTTTGGAGCCAATTGGCGCCGTCTTTATTCAGTAGGCGTATCTTGCAATATAGAACAACGCTGCAAACAGGTTTGGTAATAGCGTGGCGAGCAACCCTGTTACCTAAAACAATGCATAGACGACAGAAAAACTGTTAGAGCTTGTTACTGGTTAACAAAAAGGGCCCTGTACGATTCGCGCACAGAGCCCTTAGCTGATCTACGGATAAAGGTTGAGTTAATTCTCTAACTTAACCTGCACACCGTTTGCGCTCAGATTGAACTGCAAGCCCTCTTGAGTGCTCTGTAATTTCATCATTACGCCGTGCTCGTTCTTTAAAACGGTCCCGCCGACGCCGCCACCAATCGTTGCACTACCGTCGAGTTTGACATAGGTGCCAGGAAATTTAGAAATGTCTGGTAAGTCGTAAACCTCACCACTGGCAGAGACTTTGGAAACGCCAATGTTAGCCCCGACGCTAATTCCGCCGATCTTAAACTTATGGGATTTGCCTTTGAAGGTCAGAACCCCGCCACCAACACTACCGCCCACAATAAAACCGAATTGCGTTTCATCGATTGTGACGCTGCCAGACGGTGCCTTATTGGATTGCGCTGACGCGGCGCCGCCCAATGCAACAAAAACGCCGAGAACAATAGTGGTAAAAAGCTTTCTATAGTTGATCATGTGACTAGCCTTGATGGGTGAAATGTTAAATGCAAAAAAGCGTATACAGCTTCCGGAGGCGCGGATAATTTGTATGCCAAAGTGTCGAATTAAACCACGTAAAAGAACGCTACATAAATTATGCGAGCTCCCTGTGCGTCGCAATCAAGGAGCTCGACCCCAGTTTTTTTGCTAGGCTTATCGTCGCATGATTCGCAATCACATTGAAAGTCAGGGCGCAGCTCAGCCTGATCTTAATATGTCTTTTATTGTCTTTGTTTCCAGCCAAGTCCTGTCGACATAGCGAGTGGCGGACTATTTTCTTGTTCAATCTAACCGTCAAAAAGCGCAAGCTTATTGCATCTCTGCCGGAGTTAGTTCAATTGCAGAAATAAATAGCGTATCCGCGAGATCTTTAAACTCACGTTGATAGTAGCCAGCGTTAGTCACTTGTGGCTCGTCTGAGCGATACCCAGATTTGCTCTTAGGGAAGTAAATGCGCATTCTGACTATGGTTTGACTAGCCGGTGATACTTTATCTGGGGTGAGTTCGTACTCGACTCTGTACGATAGCTTTTCAAACTCTCGGAGAGTTCGATTGAAGTAATAGCCCTCGTATGGCCACCACGCGCACGCGGTATATGTGCGCCCGTTACCGTCCTTGTCTTTGCAGTTAGTAACGATTCCCTGCGCAACTTCATTCAATGGCTTATTGAATTTCCGCGTTTGAATTGTACGTAATTCGATTGCCGTAACTTTTGGAAAATCTGTCGCTGGATTGTCATACGGTCTGTAGAGTCCAGTACATGCCTGCAGCAGGAATGTGATGTTGACTAATGTAATAAGTCGTAGATAACGCATTTTATTGAATCTCATTTTTCAATAGGAGGTTTGTCTGTAATCTACTTTTTCAATCAACGCATTCTTGTCAAACTTTATTACTACAATAAGCGTCCGCGAAGAGGTGATTGAAGTGCTGCTGTTAAATCCGCCGACGTATTCTGCCTCAGTGGCGATTTTGTCGTATACCCACGTTTCTGTTCCGTCTCTGTTGCTAGTTATTATGTTTGGACTGCCCAACGCAGCGATGACCTCGCTGTTTGACCCGCCGGTTTTTATGATTCGCTGAAGACTCCCGAGCGTGATTTTTTGAGTTTCGACTTGTCGCGCGGGAATAAGTGCCTGCGGCGCACACCCAATCAACAGAGTAGTCGCAAGCGCAGTTGCGACTACTCTGTTGTACTTTATCTTCCTATTAAGACTTGATATCGTGGCTTTTAGCATCACTTAGGTCCGCTAGCATTATTGGCGAGAATGATTACGCCATGGTTTATAAAAAATTATGTCAAAAAATTAAAAAATCAAATTGTGTAGAAAATAAAACGCTAGTAAAGCAAGGAAACATTTAAGAATGTGTATGGGGAGTATCAATATGGATTTTTATTGAAAATTTTAATATCAAAATGGTAATTGTTTTTCTTGCAATCAAGTTCTTTTAGGCTGCAAATAGTTTGGCCCGTGTGCCGCTCTCCCCAAAATCAGCGTTACGCAGCTCAGGTTTATAGCGGGTTTGGTACGCAATGAGTCGGGGTTTCTAGCTATTAGTCGGCGCAAATGTTTATGGAAGTCGTTGCAGTACAACCGTCCCGCAACTAGACGGTTAAAGATCGGCTCTCATCCATGAGATGAATACGTCACAACCTTCTCCATCAAATTACCATCCCCGCCGCATTAGCCCTCTATACTATTTTCAGCATAGAAATCCTCACCTAGCGGTTCATAAACCGGATGATTTTTTTGCTAGACTTACTGTCAAGTGATGCTCAATCACATTGAAAGTCGGGGCGTAGCTCAGCCTGGTAGAGTACTACGTTCGGGACGTAGGAGTCGGAGGTTCGAATCCTCTCGCCCCGACCAACCACTACCTGCCTAGAAAGCCACGGAAGAACGTTGCCGTGTTGATCGCTAGCGTATCGTAGTGATAGCCACCTTCTTGAACAATGACCGTGGGGAGTGCGAGGTCAGCAATTTGTTTTCCGAGCTTGCCAAAACCCTCTGTCGTGACGGCGACTTTGGACTGCGGGTCATCTTTGTAGACGTCGAAGCCGAGCGAGAAGACTAGCGCGTCGGGTTTAAATGCGCGCAGCGCATCGAGTGCTCGGGAGACGTTTTCAAAAAATACTTCTTCGGAGGCGCCATGTGGCATTGGAAGGTTCAGGTTGAATCCTTTGCCTGACTGCGCACCTATTTCATCGTCAAAGCCTGCTGTTGCCGGGTAGAAGTTTGTCGGGTCGCCGTGAACGGAGATATAAAAAACATCGTTACGACCATAGAAAATTTCTTGAATACCTTGGCCGTGATGCATGTCCGTATCTAAAATCACGATGCGCGGATACTTTTTGCGTAAGAGCTCTGCGGCGATTGCGGCGTTGTTCAAGTAGCAGAATCCACCTGCAGCATCTTTACGTGTGTGATGTCCAGGAGGGCGGCATAATGCATAAGCACTCGAGTCACCCTCCAACACTGCGTTGGTCGCGGCAATCGCTGATTGTGCGCCCCAGTAGGACGATACCCAGGTGTTAGCACCCACTGGAGAACTACCATCGGCCAAATAGCGACCCGCCTCAGCCAAAATCCCGCGCAGAGCATTAGGCTCGCGCACGAAGACATTTGGAATGACCTCGTCCCCCCAGTCTTGTCCGACGTCCTTCCAGCGAGCGTGTGCGGTCTGCAGAAACTCTAGGTACTTGGGGTCGTGTACAGCAAGTAGTGGGGCCATACCCGCATCAACTGGCTCGGTGACCGGCAGATTGAGCTGTGCTAAACCCTTCAGGATTTGCGTTGAGCGTTCGGGTATTTCTTGAGGGATACGCATTTGCCCTCGAGAAAAATAGGTGGTGGGATGATGTAGCTGTTGGTTGGGGTGAAAAAAGGATTTCATTAGAGGACCTTACCCGGATTCAGAATATTTTTTGGATCGAGTGCGAGTTTTATACGGCGCATAAGATCCATCTCTGCGTCATTTCTTGAATAGTGTAGATATTTCTTCTTGTTTAAGCCAATTCCATGCTCTGCAGAAATTGAGCCGTCGAACTCTCGTACCAACGCGTATACACATTCATCGATCGCTGCAGCTGGAAAAGTCTCGCGTGGCCCAGGGACATGGATCACGACATGTAGATTGCTGTCACCGATATGACCGAAGTGCGCATACTCGCTGGTCGGGAAAGTCTGTCTGAATGCCGTCTGCAGTGTAGCGACGAACCGACTCATATCGCCTATGGGTAGGCTGATGTCATAGCCTCGGTAGGGTGACCACAAAACCGGAAATTCCGAGACCGCATCCCTTAGCCGCCAAAAATCCGCAGCCTCTTTACCTGACTGGGCGATCGCTGCATCTGTGACCCAGCCCTTCTCCATTGCATGCTCGAGTAGACTCGCATAACGGAGTTGGTCATGTTCACTGAGATCAGTTGCAAGCTCAATCAGCGCATACGCTTCAGCGCGGGTGGGCAAAGGAGTGCGTATGCCAGGGACACGCTGTGTCATGAAATCATAGAAATCTGGCCACATGACTTCGTATGACATTAGCGACCCGCCAACTTGCTTGAGGTGGGCTAGGAAATCAACTGCATTCTCTGGGTGCTCGAGCGCGCAAAAGGCCGTGAAATAACCAGGGGTCTTGGCATGAAGTCGCAGTACCGCACGAGTAACGACCCCCAAGGTTCCTTCCGATCCGATAAAGAGCTGCTTCAAGTCGTAGCCAGCGTTATTTTTGAGCATCTTATTCAAGCTGGTGATGATCGTACCGTCCGCTAACACAACCTCAATTCCTAGAATTTGCTCGCGCATCATGCCGTACCGGATTACCCGATTACCACCGGCATTCGTTGAAATATTGCCACCTACTTGGCATGAACCCCGCGCTCCGAGATCAACCGCAAAATATAAGTTTGCATGCGCTGCTGCCTCTTGGGCGATTTGTAAAGGCGTTCCAGCCCAAACTGTCATGGTGGAGGCCGCTGTGTCTACCTCTTCCACGCCACTCATACGCTCCATCGAAATTACGACCTGCCCATCATCTGGTAGGCCGCCGGCTACGAGGCCGGTCATACCGCCTTGAACAGTCACTGAACGATCATGCGCGTGACATAGCTTGAGTACTGCTGACAATTGGGTGGTATTGGCGGGTCGTAAGACCACTAGGGGTTGTCGCACAGCCGTATGTTGCCAATCGGTCTTATATCGGGGCTCAATCTTTTCCCCGCTCAAAACATGCTGCTGACCTAGGATACGTTCAAAAGCGGAGAGGAGTTGAAAGCTCATAGACATCGTTGGGGATTAAGCGGCTGCAATATGTTTCCAAGATTGTCCTGGAATCGCTTGAATTAGGGCTTGTGTGTATGGATGGATTGGTGCTTTAAAGACTTGGGCAGGCGTTCCTCTTTCGACGATACGACCTTGATGCATGACGATAATTTGATCGCAAATTTGTGACGCTACACGAAGGTCGTGGGTAATAAAAATCATCGATAGGTGTAATCGCGTCTGAATGTTTAGAAGGAGTTTCAAGACTTGAGCTTGTACCGATACATCCAAAGCGGACACGGCCTCATCGGCTACTAGTAGCTCGGGGTCAAGAGCAAGCGCGCGCGCAATACCAATCCGTTGCCGCTGGCCGCCGGAAAAAGCGTGAGGGTATCGATCAAATGCTGACTCCTCAAGCTCGACGAGCTCGAGGAGCTCTCTCGCACGCAAGCTCGCTTGTTGGAGTGAAATGCCGTTTGCTACCGGTCCATCAGTCAGAATCCTTCCTACAGTATGTCTGGGGTTGAGGGATGCGTAGGGATCCTGAAAAATCATCTGGATCTTTTGACGAAGAGGCCGAAATTGCCCTGCAGATAGTGGTGCGATATCCTGACCATGGAAAAGTAGCTGGCCACTGTCAATGTCCTGCAACTTGAGCAAGCATCGTCCAACCGAGGACTTTCCAGAGCCGGACTCACCAACAATTCCCAGCGTTTGACCGCGGGCGACCTGAAAAGACACATCATTAATGGCGTGCACTGTGCGCTTCTTTACAAAAAGCCCGCGGGCTGTCACGTATGTCTTGTGTAGATTTTTAACTTCAATGACAGGTGACTCAGCTCGCGACGAGGCTATCTCGCTCGAACGCGCCTGGCCATCCGGAACGGACGCAATTAACCGTTGAGTGTAAGGGTGTTGAGGGTAATTTAAGACATCCCCTGCCTTGCCACTTTCGACTAACTGACCTTTCTCCATCACTAACACACGATCAGCGAGATCCGCCACAACCCCGAAGTCGTGGGTGATAAACATGACCGCCATCTGCATGGAGCGCTGGATATCCTTTATGAGACGCAAAATTTGCGCTTGCGTTGTCACGTCAAGTGCAGTGGTGGGCTCATCGGCGATGAGGATTTTTGGCTCAAGTGCCAGTGCCATCGCAATCATGACTCGTTGTCGCTGTCCGCCAGATAGACGAAAGGGATACGCGAATTGTAAAGACGCAGGATCGGGCAAGCCCACCAGATTCATCAGCTCTAATACACGCGCCTGTCGTGCCGCGCCGGCGTACATATTATGAACAGCCATCACCTCGGAGATCTGTTCGCCAACTTGCATGACAGGATTCAAGGCGGACATTGGTTCTTGAAAAATCATCGCGATCTCTTTGCCGCGCAAGTGCAAAAGAGCGTCTTCAGATTCTAGTAATAAGTCTCGATCGCCAAACATGATGCGACCAGATTCAGGACGCAGGGCGGATGGAAGCAGACCCATAATTGCATTTGCGCTTACCGATTTGCCCGAACCCGATTCACCTACGATGCAAAGAATCTCGTTGGGCTCGAGGGTAAATGAAATATCTTTGACTGCGTAACGTCGATCGCTCCCCGGAGGAAGTGCAACACACAAGTTCTCAACAGAAAGAAGATTTGGAGCGATCATGCATCTTCTCCCCGCTTGCGCAGTTGGGGATTCATGGCGTCGTTCAGACCCTCACCAATTAAATTAATGGCTAAGACTGTTAAAAGTATCGCAACGCCGGGCATGATACTCATCCATGGCGCCTCGCGTAACATCGTTCGTGAAGCGCCAATCATGAACCCCCAACTCATCATGTTGCGATCCCCCAGTCCAAGAAACGAGAGCGCTGACTCGGTCAGAATTGCAGTTGCGATCATCAGGGATGCAGTCACGATGATGGGTGACATCGCGTTAGGTAGGATTTGAGTAAAAATAATTTGTCTTGGACGTTGTCCGATCACAATCGCAGCCTGAACAAACTCTCGCTGTTTGAGCGAGAGAAATTCGCCTCGTACCAAGCGCGCGACCGGAGGCCATGAGACCAACGCAATAGCACCGACGATCGAGTAGATCGATGGACTCAGAATTGCGACAAGCACCACAGCCATGGCGAGTTGAGGGATCGTTTGAAAAAACTCGGTAAAGCGCATCATTAAGTCGTCGATCCAGCCGCCGTAGTAGCCCGCGGCTGCGCCAATTAAAATCCCCACGAAGACGGCAACCAACGTAGAAATTAAACCAACCAGCATTGAAACCCGAGCGCCATACGCCAATCCTGCACCAATATCTCTCCCGAGCATATCGGTCCCTAGTGGAAACTCCGCGTTTTGAAATGGCAGCAATAGAGGTTGACCAACCATCATCCAGGGCGAGTTCTCAAAAAGAAATGAACAGGTCACGCCTGTGAGCGCGACGATGGTCAGAATGATGCTTCCTGCGAGCGCGCCACGATTGGAAGAGAAGTCTTTTAAAAATTGCTTCATTGTTAACTCGCTAACTCGATTCGAGGATCGACAAAGCGATAGATCAAGTCGGTCAGCAAATTAAATAGGACAACCATTGCTGCGGTGACGAGAAACACGCCCAGGAGTAATTGATAGTCGCGTTGAAGAAGCGCATCAAACATCAGTCGTCCAATCCCGGGCCACGCGAATACGGTTTCAGTTAACACGGCTCCCCCCGCCATTTGGCCTAACTGAATACCTGCAAACGTAACAACAGGGAGAAGCGCGTTACGTAGCACATGCTTACGAATCACCTGGCCCGCAGGAACACCCTTTGCTCTCGCTGTGCGGATGAAATCTAGCCCCATAACTTCCAGCATGGAGGCGCGCGTCAAGCGCGCATACACCGCCATAAAAAAACATCCTAATGATACGACTGGTAATACGAGATGTTTCGCAACATCAGCTATGTGCGCCCAGCCTGTGTAGCCTGCGCCGACTGATTCCATACCAAAAGCCGGTAGCCAGCCTAGTGTGACAGAAAATAAAATAATCATTAACAAAGAAAGCCAAAACAACGGAGTCGCATAGAGTAACAACCCTACTGACATGATGAGACTGTCGAGCCATTTGTGACGACTTGTGTAACGGCTACGGGAGGCAATGACGCCAAGCAGTACGCCAATCGTGATTGAAAAAATAAACGCACATCCCATCAACAAAAGCGTGGCGGGCAGACGTTCGAGAATGAGGTCTAGGACTGGGAGCTTATTACGATAGGAGTAGCCGAGGTCGAACTGAAGAATGCCTTTGAGATACAGCAGCAGCTGTTGGTAAAGAGGAAGGTCAAAACCGAACTGTTGTCGCAGTTGTTCAACGTAGGCCGGATCTGAGGAGGCTGCCTCGCCTGCCATGATGCTGGCAGGATCACCAGGGGCTAATCGTATTAGAAAAAAATTAAAAATGACGACGCCTAGTATCACGCCCACAGCTTTGCCAAGGCGAGAAGCCAAAAAAGAAATAAGCTTCAAAATAGATCCATTGTCAGGAATCGCGGATCTCCTGTTGGAAATCCGCGTTTTATTGACATCGCTTACTTCTCAATCCAGACATTATCGAAGCTTTCGTTCAGACCAATCGCGGTCTGCACCAGGTTCTTGATATTTTTGCGGTAGAACGTTGGATACTCTATCTCGAATAGAAATCCGTTTGCCACTTCGTTGACCAGAATGTTCTGGGCCTCCGTATAGAGCTTTTGTCGTTCTTCTGCCTTGAGTGCGGAGGCGGCTTGAGACAACAGAGCGTCAACTTTCGGATTGTTATAGCCTTGGTTGTTCACGAATGGTGAGCCCTTGACGATGTTGCTCGATAAGTAGTGGCGCGCAACTCCAATTGCAGGGTCGCCGTACTGGTAGGTGAAGTTGAACGTCAGATCGAAATCAAAATCTCCAGTCCGTTTCGCCCAGCCACCCGCATCGGCAGCTTGGATTTCTACTTTAAATCCAATCTGCTCGAGACTTTGCTTGGTGTATTCCGCCAGCCGATCCCATGCTGAACCGTAGGGGAAACTTAAAATTTTAATCGGACGGGCTCCGACATTTACGCCAGACTCTTTAATGAGCGCGCGAGCCTTTGCTACGCTAAAGTCGTATTGCGTAACTTTAGGTTCAAAGAACAGAGTGGTCGACGCAAGTGGGCTGATTGCTGGCTTACCCAAACCGAAGAAGATGTTGTCTACAACAAATTTACGGTTGATAGCATGCATGACCGCTTGACGAACCTTGATATTGTTGAAGGGCTCCGTGCGCTGGTTCATCACGATAAATGAAAGCGGTGCATACATTTCCCATCCTTTGGTTGTCATTTCAACATTTGGGAGTGCCTTTAAGCGTTTCACCTCAACGTTGTCGATATCGCCCCCGCGCAGTACCTGAACATCGCCTTTTTCAAATGCCACAGCACGCGATGCGGCATCAGGTACAACGCGGAAAATAATCTCGTCGAGATAAGGCAAGCCAGGCTTCCAGTACTCATCGTTGCGCACTAGCGTAATGTATGAGCCCTTTTTCCACTCTTTAAATTTGAATGGGCCGGTGCCAATTGGGGTCTGATTCGCAGGATTTTTGGCGTAGTCACTCTCGTCGTAAATATGCTTGGGAACCATCGGCATGTTGTCTACAACGAAAGCACTCATGAAAGGCGCAAACGGCTCTTTCAGTTTGATTATGACGTTATTAGCATCGGGAGCGGTCACTGAGTCAACGTACTTGCCGATAATGACGCGTGCGCGAGGATGCACCGCGCGCAAGAATTTATCAATGCTGAAGACGACGTCAGCGGAGCTAAACGGCTTGCCGTCATGCCACTTCACGCCTTGTTGTAGTTCAAATGAGTAGGTTAGCCCGTCGTCTGAGATTTTCCATGACTTGGCGAGTGAGGGAAGTGGCTTGAGTTTTTCATCGTAGGTTAGTAAGCCTTGATAAATTTTACCGGCTACATATTGAGTGGGGCCTTGCTGATTTAGACCAAGCATTAGGATCGGCGGTTCTGGTTGAACAATCGCGTTCAATGTTCCTCCGCGCGTTTGTGCGAAGGCACTACCGATCGAAAGCGCTGCAACCAACGTGGCTGAGCCAATATGAAGCAAGGTTTTATGTAAGCGGTAGTGCATAGCATTCCTCAGTGAGTGTGAAATGATTGACCGGTTCCCCGGCGGTGCATGTGTGTGACGCCCTAGATCCCTAGCATCCACCCTTTGCTGATACAACCTTACCCGACATCTCTAGGCAAGTCATCCGATTAATCTTTTTCGAGACGTTGCTGACAAAATACTGACGATGTAAGACCTCATTCTTGATCTTAAATGTCATGCTCCGAAAATCTGAACAGTAGTCGTTGATGACGCATGTTTCCATGTTGGGCTGGCTAATATAGAAGTCCATCGTGTACGTCGTAATGGAGTTCCCCATCGCATTAAATGTGCCTATTTTGTAGTGACAAATACTGCTGCTAGGGGGAGCGATTCCCTCAGATTGCGCGATTTGCGCGAGGTCACGGTAAACCACGTCTATCAAGTTCGGCGCGATCAGCCCGTTGCAGGGCCAGTAACGGGTGCCACTCTTTGAGACATATATGGGTTTGGCCTTGGGTGAGGTCACGAATAGTCGATCCCCGACCTCGGTGCCGGACCGTGTGGAAGGTGGGGTTGGAGCTGTGGGTTTACCCTTATTCGACTGCTGTTTACAGGCTGCTTCCCATTCGTCAAGCATATCGACGCGGATCGTTCGATCTTCACCCATTTCTTTTTTGAACGCAGCGATCTTTGTGTCGACACATTTATCAATCAGAGACTGTTGTGCAGCTGCGAGCGTTGGTACCGTGAGGGTAACGACCAAAGTTAGCAGGCCGCCCATCGTGGAGCGCAGAAAGTAGGTCATGGGTGAAATGGGCTACTAAATGGATGTCGACTTGGCAATCATACCTAGGCGCTTGAGTGATGTCGATGGGCAGGTAAAACGATACTTGCAAGCAAGCCAAGCCTGATGTCTACTCCGATGACCGTTGTTTGCGTTGCAAAGGCGAGCGCCACCAAGGCTTAAAAACACAGAGGAGACTTGTAATGAATTTCAAAAAATCGGTTCTGGCAATGCTTTTTGCTGGCACCTTTGCTGTGACTGCGCAGGCTCAGGCACCTGCCGAAGTAAAACTGGGTCTAGTGACAATCTTATCGGGACCTGCCGCCTCGCCGTTTGGTGTGCCCGCTCGCAATGCCGCGGAGCTGATGCTTGAGCAGTTTAATGCTGGAACAGCGCCCGCGCCCTATAACAAAAAGGGTTTTGGCGGCAACATTGTTAAGCCACAACTGATTGATGAAGCCGGTACCACGACCAGTGTCGTGACTGAATATCGAAACCTTGTTCAGCGCGATAAAGTTGATTTGATCGTGGGTTACATCTCGAGTGGAAACTGCTTGGCAGTCACCCCGGTCGCTGAGGAACTCAAGACCGTCACCTTATTTTTTGACTGCGGTACACCTCGAATTTTTGAGGATGGAAAAAAGAACTACGTCTTCCGCGCAGTGAACCACGCAACAGCTGACAGTGCTGGTTTAGTACGCTATTTGAAGGCAAAGAAGCCTGACGTCAAAACGTTCAGTGGTATCAATCAAAACTATGCATGGGGTCAAGACTCCTGGAATGATTTTGAAGCAGCAATGAAGCAGATGTACCCACAGGCCGCAGTCAGGACATCACAAATGCCTAAGCTGTTTGCGGGGCAGTACAGCGCAGAGATCTCCGCATTGATGGGTAGTAAGTCTGAAATCGTTCATACGAGTTTCTGGGGCGGTGACCTGGAGGCGTTCATTCTGCAATCCGTGCCACGTGGACTGTTTAAGAACAGCGAAGTCGCTCTGATCGCTGGCGAGACCGCGATGTTCCGTTTGGCAAGCAAGATTCCTGATGGCACGATTATCGGTGCCCGTGGACCGTATGGCGTATTTGCACCGGATACCCCACTCAATAAGTGGTTCCGAGATGCATTTATCGACCGCTACAACGTAGCGCCAAACTACACCGCATATCAAATGGCGCATTCCATCATGGCGGCAAAACTTGCTTACGAAAAAGCAATGGATGCTAACGGCGGTAACAAGCCAAACACCGAGCAACTGGCTGCCGCGCTGCGTGGACTGACCTATGAGGGGCCTGGCGGAGTGCATAAGTTTTCTCTGAACAACGGCCACCAGGCAGTTTCAGAGACCGCTTATGGCCGCACAAAACTTGTTAACGGTCAGATGACAGTTGTCGATGTGATGCGCTTCCCTGCAGAGCAAGTGATGCCACCAGATGGTGTCAAGAGTGCAGATTGGATCGCGGGCGGAATGAAGGCTAAGTGATTAGCTTTGATTGACTCTTAAACAACTAGGACGGTGTCAATGACACCGTCCAGTGTGAACACATGATGTCTCAAATAATGATCGTTCTTGTGGACGGGCTGAACTATTCGGCTTGGCTATTTTTATCTGCCGTAGGCCTTACGCTGATCTATGGCGTCATGAAGATAGTCAACGTTGCACATGGTAGTTTTTATGCGTTAGGCGCATACATGGCGGCGTCAGTTGTCGGAATATGGACGACTAACGGCTATCCCCCCTATCTTTCTTATCTGGCTTTGTTGGGCGCTGCAATCTTGGGTGGCTTTGTTGTTGGGCCACTACTTGAACGCTTCCTGCTGCGCTATCAGTACGAGAAAGATGAAGTCGTGATCTTGTTGATCACGTACGCATTATTTTTGGTGATGGAAGATGCCTTAAAGCTTGTGTGGGGCGTTGATCCGTATTTCATCTCTGAGCCTTACGAATATCTCGGGAATTTCTCTGTTGGTGATATGACCTATCCCAACTACTACCTATTGATGCTGGGGCTTGCGCTGATTGTCGGGCTCGTGTTGACGGTTGTGTTGAACAAGACTCGTTTCGGCAGGATGTTAATTAGTGTGATTCACGATCGTGAAATCAGCGCTGCGATGGGCATAGATGTGAAGAAGATATTCATCCTGACGTTCGGTGTGGGTTGTTCACTCGCTGCAATTGCAGGGGCATTTACGGCACCCACCATTTCGGTCACGCCTGGACTTGGTGTTGAGGTCATTGTTCTATCGTTCGCTGTGGTCGTGACGGGCGGTTTGGGCAGCCTGCCTGGTGTTGCATTGGCCGCCTTCATCATGGGTTTAGTGCGAGCGTTCTGCATCCACTACGCACCTCAGCTGGAGTTGTTTGTGATCTTCAGCGTGATGGCATTAGTGTTGGCATTTCGACCGCGCGGTCTGTTTAGTTTGGCCGAAGCGAGAAAGATATGATCAAAGATAAGATGACATTACGCTTCGGAGTCGTGCTGCTAGCGATGATGGTACTGACACCATTTATCCCTCAGTGGGCTCTGTTTATTCTGACGATCACAGGTGCCAATGGACTCGTTGTACTCGGACTGTTGCTTTTCCTCCGCGCCGGACTCGTTTCTTTTGGTCAGGCTTTGTTTTTCTGCGCGGGTGCGTACACGACTGGGCTGAGCGCACTGACATTGGGCATCAGAGAAATGTTTGTGCTGATGTCCCTTAGCGCTGTCGTTGCGGGCGTGCTCGCGTATTTGTTAGGATTTTTGCTCGCAAAATACCGAGCAATTTTCTTCGGTCTGTTATCGCTCGCCTTCTCAATGATTTTGTATGGTTTGCTTGTCAAAACCGAAGCCCTGGGGTCGACGGACGGATTCAATGTGCCCGCGGTCACGATTTTGGGTTGGCTTCCCGCATCTGATCAAGTCCGTCAAGCGGTACTGGGTGTGACGTGCGTTGTGATTATCTGTTGTATCGCGTTCGTCAATGGGTTGCTCAAGAGTCCACGAGGATTATTGCTGACGGCAATTCGGGATAACGAGATTCGCGCGGAGTACATGGGCGCATCTGCCCGTCGTACCATTCATCTGATCTACGTGATCGCAGGCGTGCTGTCTGGATTCGCCGGGTCTATCGCAGCGATAGCGGTCGGCCACATTGATCCCGCGATGGCGTTTTGGACAACTTCAGGCGAGTTTATTTTTATTACGATCCTCAGCGGAATCGGTAGTGTCGCGGCCCCTTTCATTGGTGCACTCGTATTTGGCATGATCCATAGCGTTGCCTTCTCTTACTCGCCCAATACATGGCAGGGCATTATTGGCTTATCGCTGATTTTTGTGATTTTGCTGTTGCCGAACGGATTGTGGTCTTTAGTCGGCAAGTTCAAGCGAGGCCAGCCATGAGCGAGATTATTCTGCATGCAAAGGGTTTGAATAAGAGCTTTGGGGCAGTCGTCGCAGCCGCTGAGATTGATGTTGAAGTTCCGGCCGGTGCATGCCTCGGACTGATTGGCACAAATGGTGCTGGTAAGACAACATTCGTCAATATGATCACGGGCTATTTGAAGCCAGACTCAGGTACTGTTGAGTTCAATGGACGAGATATCACCCAACTACCGCCCCGTGAGATCACGCAATTAGGCATTTGTCGTTCTTTTCAAATACCTCAGCTCTACAACACGCTAACTGCCCTAGAAAATCTGGAAGTGAGTTATGGCATCGTCTCGTTGGTAGCGCATAAGGGTAGTTTATTTACTCGCACTCAGGCCGTGATCCCCGGCTATGGCAAGACAATTCGACAGTTAGCCGAGGAGTCATTGGAGCGATTTGGACTAACCGCCTATCGCGACAAGGTTGCACGTGTGTTGCCCGGTGGCGTACGGAAACTGCTAGATATCGCCATGGCCATGGCCATGCGACCTAAAATTCTGTTGCTCGATGAGCCAACGAGCGGTGTGTCAACTGAAGAGAAGTTTCAAATCATGGAAATGGTCATGCACGCTGTGCGACAGGGCAATACGACTGTCTTGTTTGTTGAGCATGATATGGAGATCATCAGTAAGCACGCTGAACGTGTGCTTGCTTTTTATGAGGGTCGAATCATTGCTGATGCACCTCCAGAAATTGCGTTGAAAGACGAGCGAGTCGTGAAATATATTGTCGGCAAGAGTCATGCCGCTGTGACTCCGGGACACTAGTATGCTTAAAATTTCTAATCTCAATGTGTCGATTCAGTCTGTTGATATTTTGCGTGATGTTTCGATAGAGCTTGATTCCGCCTCGATGGCTGGTTTAGTCGGCCGTAACGGAGCTGGCAAGACAACACTCATCAAAAGTATGATGGGCATTCTCAAGCCTAAATCCGGCACGATTGAGTTTGATGGGGTAGATTTGATTCAAACCCCAGTGAATTTGCGCAACAGTCTTGGCATTGGGTATATGCCTGAAGATAGGCGACTCATTCCAGATCTAACCGTCGAAGAAAATATTCTTGTTCCCGCTTGGGCAAATCAGCAGATCGATGCGCAGAAGCGCCTTGCATATGTCTATGACTTGATTCCAGAGCTGCGCACCTTTGCACCGCGGCGAGGGCAACAACTCTCGGGCGGGCAACAAAAGCTTGTCGCGCTTGGACGAGCATTGATGGTTGGTTCAAAGCTACTTCTCTTGGACGAGCCATTCGAAGGAGTGGCGCCCGCCCTAGCGCAGCGCCTAGCCGAAGTCATTAGTCGTTTAAAAGACGAAGGGATGGCTGTGATTTTTTCAGAGTCTGATCTTCAATACTCCGAGCACTTGGTCCAGAAGATTTACAGTATTGATCGAGGCGCTGTTACTGAGCGGCCGTTAAAGCTACGCCTTTGATCATGAGGCGATACAGAAAACGTTTTTGCTCAGGATCATAGTCAGCGTTGGCCTGATGCATCACTGCTTGGTTGTCCCAAATCACCATGTCTCCGACCTGCCACTTATGCCGATACTCATATTTAGTATCTGTGGCTCGTTGGTATAGGTCTTCAATTAATGCGTAGCCTTCATCTGAAGGCATGCCATCAACTCCCTCCATGCGACCGGTATTGAGGTAGAGTGCTGGCCGTCCGCTCCCTGGGTGTTTAATCACGATAGGCTGTAATGCCGTTGGAATTTTTGCGAGATCTTCAGGGCTGAGTTTAGTGAGCTCGCGGGGGCTGCGGCTACTTTGATGGACATGCAGTGAGCGTAGATTTTTGATTTTTTCCTTCAGTGCGATAGGCAGGTCGTCATAGGCTCGTCGCACATCTACAAATTGAGTGTCGCCGCCTGTTGATGGTATTTGAAGCGCATGCAATGTCGTAGCTTTCGGTGGACAGCGATCATTGGAGTGGTCTGTATGGTAATTCTCACCGCGCACCTGTAGTTTGCCGTTCTTGCGCGGGAGATCGTCCGTCGAATTGCATCCAACCATCGGATAGTCTGGCAAGACATATTTTTTTAACTGCTGATCCATCAATTCACCAAATATTTCTGCCGCGGACATGAATTGTGGTGGGTTTAACGTTTGTTTGCGAAAAACTAATACAGCGTATTGTGCGAGCAGGGCATTGAGACGCTCTTTTGTTGCTAGTGTCACAGGTTGGCTTAGATCAATGCCAGCAATTTCCGCAGCGAAGTGGTGATGAATCGGAGTAATTTGTAATGTCATGGTGCTCTCTCGTGACGAGGTCTATTCTGTAGTGATGCCAGTTTGTTTTGCGATCGTTGCCCAGCGCACTAAGCCGTCATGGACGACTTTTCTAAATTCATCCACCGTCATCGGCTTTGGTTGACCACCATCTGCAGCAAGAAACTCAATCAGATCCTTGGACCCCAGCGCCTTGTTCACTGCGGTGTTAATAAACACTTGTATTGCCGGATCGATGTTGGCAGGCCCAACTAATCCCCACCACTGTTGAATATCGTAGTCCTGAATACCTGCCTCTTGAAATGTAGGCATCTCCGGGGCTGCAGCAGAGCGCTGTGCACTTGTGACGGCAACCCCGCGCAGGGTTCCGTTGCGTATTTGCGGCAGGACCTGCGTCATGCTGCCAATTGAAAATTCAATGTGCCCACCCATTGTGTCGGTCATGGCAGGACTGCCTCCCTTGTACTGTACGGCGACCATGTTGTTACCAAGTGCCTGGCTAAGCATGACACCGGCGAAGTGCTGGATACTGCCAACGCCTGTTGCGCCGTAGTTCAGGTTCGGCGTAGCACGCAAGTAGTCAAAATATTCTTTCGCATCTTTACCGGGCGATTTTGGCTTCGCTGCAAGTGCCAGAGGAACCTCCCCAATCATTGCAATCGGTGTGAAGTCTTTTACCGGATCGAACGGCAAGGTGTTCACTACGGCAGGTGCCATCGTAAAAGTGGAGGAGGCGACGAGTAGTGTGTAGCCATCAGGACGTTGTTTGGCAACATACGCTGCGCCGATTGCTGTCCCTGCACCAGGCTTATTTTCAATCACAACAGGCTGGCCCCATTGTGCCGTGAGTTGTTTGGCGAGTTGACGTGCAACGATGTCGTTTGAGCCACCCGGCGCGAAAGGTACGACTAAAGTGACAGGCTTCTCAGGGTACGCGGCATGCGCGGACGGGAAAATAAGAAAACTTAGGCTATGTAGGAGGATCAAAAGCGACGAGACAATTAATTTCATTTGATCATTTCGCTAGTCAGAGGCAAGACACAATACTATGATAGGCCCACTTGTGGAATAGCCGGGAGCATCAAATGAAAGCAGCATGGTATGAAAAAAATGGTGAGGCAAAAGACGTCTTAATTTTGGGCGAACTGCCGACGCCGGAGCCCGGTCCGGGCGAAGTGCGTGTGAAAGTGCATGTTTCTGGCGTGAATCCCTCTGATGTGAAGTCGCGTCGCAATCGCCCTATCTATGCTCCAAAAATCATTCCACACAGTGACGCTGGTGGAGTGATTGATGCGGTAGGTGCAGGAGTGTCCTCGTCGCGTGTGGGTGAGCGCGTATGGACTTGGAATGCGCAGTATCAGCGCCCATTCGGTACGGCAGCGCAATACGTATGCTTGCCCGAGGCTCAAGCCGTCAAATTACCGGATCACGTCAGTTTCGATGGCGCTGCCTGTATGGGTATCCCCGGCTTGACCGCGTATGAAGCGGTACGCCGTTGCGGAGAGATCGCTGGCCGAACAGTATTGGTGATTGGCGCCGCCTCTTCTGTCGGTCATTATGCGGTACAGATGGCAGCACTGAAAGGTGCACGCGTGATTGGAACCGTTAGCTCGGATGCGAAAGCGAAGCATGCAAGAGCTGGCGGAGCGGTTGAAACGATTAACTACAAAACTGAAAACGTTGCCGAACGGGTCAAAGCTTTAACCGGTGGGCGTGGTGCAGACGCGATCATCGATATGGATTTTTCCACTACGACTGATTTGGTTCGAGATGGCGCGTTAGCGCCGCACGGAACGGTCGCATGTTTTGGATCCAATAAAGTTGAGCCGCCATCCATTCCATTTCGCCTGTGCCTGACAACAAGCTTAAGTTTGCAATTCTTTCTCGTCTACGAGCTTACGCCTGCTGAGCGCGCGAATGCACTGACGGGATTATCCGGCTTGTTGCAGTCAGGAAAACTAACGCATGCGATTGGCGCGCGGTTTAAGCTTGATGAGATTGTTTTGGCTCACCAAGCTGTCGAGCAAGGCCAGGTCACGGGTAATGCTGTCGTCGATATCGCTTAGGGCTGCTGGCCCGCACGCAGCAGGAAACGCTCATTCAGATCGTCGAAGTTTTTGCAGCCGATCTGAGTGAGTATGGCTTGAATCTCACGACGCAAGATGGCAAAGACTTGGTCGGCACCTTCTTGACCGAGCGCTGCAACTGCGTAAAGCGTCGGGCGACCGAAAAAGCAGAATTGTGCTCCCAAACATTTTGCGATCACGATATCCGACCCGCGACGTACACCGCTCTCGAGCATAAGCGTCATTTTGTCGCCGACCGCTGCCTTGATAGATGGAAACATTGTGATCGGCGACGGGGCGACATCGAGCTGTCGAGCCCCGTGATTCGAGACAACAATGCCATTCAGACCGAGCTCAGCCGCTTTGAGTGCATCGTCGGCATGCAATAAACCCTTGATGATCAGCGGCCCAGACCACTGATCGCGAATGCGAGCAACCGTATCCCAATTTGTCATGGGTGCGGGCGTCAGTGTCCCGTATAAGTCTGCAACCTCGTCCGCAGAAGCACCCTCGGGCGCATAGGGCTGCCAATTACTCATCATTGGCATGCCGCCTGCTTTTAGGTACTCAATCACCCAACCAGGCTTAGTCATTGCATCGAGCATGATGGCTGGCGTCATGCGAAAGGGTCGAGTAAAGCCGTTTCGCTTATTGCGTTCGCGATTTGAATTGACGGGTACGTCTACAGTAATTGCGAGTACACCGAGCCCCGCATTTTTCGCACGATGAACAAGGTCGTGATTGATGCGCTCATCGCTTGTTGCATACATCTGGAACCAGACATTATCCGGTGCGATTTTTGCTGCGTCCTCGAGTTTGAAGTTACTTGCGCTGGATAGCAAAAAAGGAACGTTGGCTTTTTTTGCTGCGGCCGCAAGCATTGCATCGGCACCAGTGCGAAATAGCCCGGCCATCCCCGTTGGAGAAATGCCAATTGGGCTTGCGTATTCGCGTCCAAATAACGTTGTTGCCTGGTTGATCTTGGTGACGTCAGCGAGGTATCTGGGGATTAACTGATAATCTTGAAATGCGTTGCGATTGCGGTCGAGACCCGTCTCATCATCTGCACCACCATCAATAAAATCAAAGGCGATTTTTGGGAGGCGACGTTGCGCCATCGCGCGAAAGTCGTGGAGATTAATAGCGTTAGCCATGGTGAACTCAGTTAATTTGTTGGCAATGATGCGTCGATGCACCAACAGCGATATCTAAAATTTACTACAGGCTGGGTTTTTCCGGGGATAAAGCCTCCGGAAATGCTGCACAGCAACAGCAGCCTTAGCGTCGGAGCAAGTTAACTTGTGCGGGTGAGATTTATAGTACAACTATGCAAGCTTATTCCTTGTCATTTATCTCTTAACGGATCGGTCTATGAAAATCACAGTATCTGGCGCAAGTCCTTACGTTCGTAAAGTGATCGCGTGCGCGATTGCGCGGGGCATTGATGGACAATTTGAAAAATGGTCAATTTCTACAACTGATCCAGTGCTGTCGGATTCCAATCCTCTAGGCAAGATCCCGACGCTTATCACGGACGAAGGCGTGGCGATGTTCGATAGCCCGGTGATCTGCGAGTACATCGATAGCATTGGATCGGCTGCCCCATTGTTCCCGCCAGCAGGACCCGCGCGCTGGAAGGCATTGCGTCTCCAGGCGATTGGAGATGGCATTCTAGACGCGAGCCAACCTCGCCGCCGTGAAATTGCTTTGCCTCAGGATGAAGGTCGAATTGGCTACATCAAATTGCAACAGGGTAAAGTCGCTCGTGCTTTGGCTGTGCTCGAGGCAGAAGTATCGTCGCTCGGACAGTTGGCAACGATTGGCGACATCGCCGTAGCCTGTGCACTTGGCTACCTTGATTTCCGTTTTGCGAATGAGCCTTGGCGTGCAGCGCATCCGAAACTCGCGGCATGGTATGCGAGCGTCGAGAAGTTGCCGCCGATGGCAAAAACAATTCCTGTTGCCGCTTGACGTAATTGGTAATTAGTTAAATGCAACACAGCCCTCCGAGGAGGGCTGTGTTTTTTACGTCCTACTTGTAAGCTTATGCAGCTTTCGGCGCTTGACTGATTGCGAGCTTCACAGATTCTGGTGTGAAGGGAATCGTACGCAGTCTTACACCAATTGCGTCATAGACCGCGTTGGCGATCGCGGCGGGAACAGTGGTCGGAGTTTGTTCGCCTGCTCCCCATACCGGCTGCCCAGGTCGGTCAATCAGTGTGGTGACTACTTTGGGCACGTCGGGGAAGCGTAAGATGGGGTAGCTCGCCCAATCAACGCTCGTGACTTGATTGCCGGTCCATTTCACTTCTTCCATCAAAGTGCGGCTGACGGTTTGAATGACGCCACCTTCGATTTGATTTGTGACACCATCTGGATTGACGATCTGCCCACAGTCGTGCGCCACAAACACCCGGGCGACCGTGATCTGCCCAGTGCTGCGATTCACCTCCACTTCCGCTACGGTAGCAACATAGGTAATTGCGTTGTTGTAGCGAACATATGAAATCCCGCGACCTTTTGCGACATTGCCTTGTGCGCTCGCGGGATTTGGACCTGGACGAGTTTGCCAGTTGGATGCCTTGAGTACCGCCTTGATTACATCTACCGCACGAGGATCGGAAAGGTGTTTCAAGCGGAACTCGGCTGGATCCGCTTTTGCTGCGGCTGCAAGTTCATCCATGAACGACTCGTTGGCAAAACTGTTTTCAATACGGCCAGGGCTACGTAAGTGGGATGCACGGAATATCGACTGATCAATATGTTTTGTCGTTACCTTGATGTTTGGTAGCGAATAAGGTGCGGCTGAATTTTGAAACAAAAAGCCCACCCAATTTCCAGGCCGTGGATTGCCTGTATCTGCCATGGCTAGCAGTGGAAAATCCAGCGGCTTGAAGGCCGCAATATGGTTTAAAGCGATATAGAAATCACTTTGCCAGCCCGTTATGTTTCCTTGTGCGTCAAAACTTGCCTCGAAGTCCATCGTTCTCGGAGGGCTCTTAGGCGCTAATGCGGTTTCATCGTGACGCATCCACTGCACACGAACCGGCTTGCCAATTAGTTGGGCGATGAGCGCTGCATCTGCAGTGGCGTCTTCGTGTCCGTTACGCCCATAACATCCAGAGCCATCCAAATAGATAAGACGAATTGATTCTTTGGGCAACTTAGTGAGCACTGCAATCTCATCTTGCATCGAGTGCGTCGCTTGCGATGCTGACCACAAAGTCATTTTTCCGTCGCGAAAGTCTGCCACCGCGCAAGATGGCCCCGCTGATGCATGCGTTTGCACGGCAAAGTTATATGTCGCTTTGACGCGCTTGGTGCTGGACGAGAGCGCAGTGTCGATATTTCCGACATTTTGAGTGATGTCGGTCTTTGCGATGGGAAGTCCACGCCAGTGTTCGTATATCTTCGCTTGGGGCGGTAACTCGCGCCCAGAGGACCAGCTCGCCTTAACTGCCTTGGCTGCTTTGACTGCAGTCCATTCGTCTTTGCACACGACTGCTAAGAAGTTATCTTTTCTAACGGTTTGTACAAAACCTTTCAATTTCTTTGCGTCCGTGTCGTCGACGCTGAGCAAGTTTGCGCCCGCTTGGAGAGGGCGAATGACCCGCGCGTGAAGCATTCCGGGTAGGCGGAAATCATGCACGAAAGGATGCTCACCTGAGACTTTATCTGGAATATCGACGCGCGGGACGGACTTACCGACGATCGTGTATTCCTGCGGCGACTTAACTGGTGCTTTCGGATCTACTTTAAGTTTGAATCCTTCACCAATGAGGTCGCCATAGGCAAGTGACTGTCCGGGTTTCGAGGAAGCAGTAATAACACCGTCCTTCACGCTAAGTTCCGCAACAGGAACTTGCAGCTTTTCCGCAGCGCGGGCTAATAACGCGATACGCGCGTTTGCAGCCGCGACGCGTAGTTCGCCTCCCCCTTGTTGAAGAGTGATCGCAGCGCCAGTCAACCATTGATCAGGTGTCGTGGCGGTATCACCCATGATCATTGAAATTCGATTAAACGGGACATACAACTCTTCCGCGGCAATCTGCGAGAGTGCAGTCTTCGTGCCTGTACCCAAATCCACTTTGCCAACAAATACGGTGATTTTGCCGTCACGGTCAATAGACAGCCATGAGTCGAGTACGTCCTTTGCAACACTCTTAGGTGGTCGTAAGCCGTAGTTTGCAGAGGCGGCATTAGAGCCCATCGAAAAACTAACAACCAACATGCCAGCGCCGCTGGCTTTCAAAAATTCGCGTCGTGTGAATGCGTTCATAAGTTCACCTGTTTAGAAAGAGGTTGTGGATGGGTTCAGGCAGCAGCGAGGTAGCGTTTAACCGCCGCCACAATCCGCTGATGTGTGCCACAACGACACAGGTTCCCTGCGAGCGCTTCGTTAATTTGTGCGTCTGTTGGATTTTTGTTGTTCGCGAGAAAGGCACTCGCGGTCATGATCATGCCGTTGATACAGTAGCCGCACTGTACCGCTTGTTCATCAATAAATGCTTGCTGCAATTTGCCGGGTTTTTTCGAACTTCCCAACCCTTCAAGCGTTGTGACGCTCTTGCCCTGCATGGCAGTCGTAGGGGTCACACAAGAGCGTACGGCTTGCCCGTCTACAACAACCGTGCAAGCTCCACATTGCCCCAGTCCACAGCCAAATTTAGGCCCGTTGATTTCGAGGTGATCCCGCAATGCGTAGAGCAGCGGAGTATCGTCTTCGATTTCTACTTTATGTGACTTGCCGTTTACACTCAAATTAACCGTTGCCATACTTGTCTCCCGCTTTTTATATTGTTGCGACCAAAATAGGTCGGCAGCTGCTCCAGAACCACTTTACCGAATCTGTGTGAAATTGCAAAGCTTCCAATACACCATACAACTTATGGCATACGCATGACGATAAATCTGCATGGTGTGAGGCTATCGCGTGCTGGACACCCCGTGCTCGAGGACATGAGCTTATCCATCAGCGCCGGGGAGGTGGTTGGTATCCTGGGCGAAAACGGTGCGGGCAAATCGACGTTGATTGATGCGATTGCCGGTGAGATTCATCTGGATGGGGGGCAAGTCACAATTTCTGGTCAAGCTTTAGCGGGTCTAAGCGTTTCTCAGCAGTCGCGCCTGCGTGCCGTTCTCCCACAAAAGCCAAGCCTGAGCTTTGACATGACCGTCGCTGAAGTCGTTCGGATGGGAGCGTATCCATTCACAGAGGTAAGTCCTGACGCTGTCGATGCTTGGACCGCGCAGTCACTTAGCTGGACTGATCTTAAGAATTTTGGGTCGCGTCGCTATTTAGAGCTATCTGGTGGTGAGCAGCAGAGGGTGCAACTTGCTCGGGTCTTAGTGCAGGGTTTAGCCATTGCAGCGAGTGGTGAGACACCTTTTTTCCTGCTCGACGAGCCCTCAGCTGGATTGGATGCGCGACATCAAATTGAGCTGATGCGCTGTTTGCGAACGATTTCAACGCAATATCGAGCGGGCGTGATTGTTGCGCTGCACGATATCAACCTTGCAGCGCGGTGGTGCGATCGAGTGGTGCTATTAGCCGAGGGGCGGGTCGTGTCTCAGGGGACGCCAGCGGAGGCGTTGACTCCAGAGGCGCTCAGGCGCACGTTTGGTATAGAGATGGTTGTTATTCCCCACCCATGCGACAGCGGATGTTTACTGGTGCTAGACAGGGTTACTTGTTAAGCTGCTTTAACTCATTGTGCTTCAATGTCGCGGCGAGTAGGCTCGCGACTTCAGCAAGGAATTGATATGAATATTGCAATCGTAGGTTCGGGCCTTGTTGGCCAAGCATGGGCAATCGTATTCGCGCGCGGGGGGCATCAAGTCAACATGTGGGACGGCGATCCTGCAGCCGTTATTCACGCCCAGACTCTCATCGCAAAGCAAGTGGCTGATTTGCATGCTGCTGGGCTCATCACGGATCCTGATGCGTTAATCGCGCGTATAAAAAGCGTGAAGACCTTGGAAGAGGCCTTGGCTGGCGCGCAGTACGTCCAGGAAAGTCTTCCTGAGCGCCTAGAAATGAAGAAAGAGATCTTCGCTAAGATGGACGCACTTGCTTCACCGACAGCGGTATTGGCGAGCTCGACATCTAGTATCCCGGCTTCTGCATTTACGAAGGAGTTGAGTGGACGCGCGCGGTGCTTGATTGCACATCCGGTCAATCCTCCGTATCTCGTGCCTGTCGTTGAAATCTGTGGTGCCCCTTGGACCGATGCTGAGGTCGTGCAGCGAGCATGGGACGTGATGGAAGGTGTCGGTCAAAAGCCGGTCAAAATTCATAAGGAATTGAAGGGCTTCGTACTGAATCGTCTGCAAGGGGCGCTGTTGCGCGAGGCATTTCGGCTTGTAGAGAACGGCTATGTCGATGCTGAAGGCTTGGACGTGACGGTTAAAGAAGGCTTGGGCTTGCGCTGGTCGTTCATGGGTCCTTTCGAAACAATAGACCTCAATGCTCCAGATGGGTTGGCCGACTATGCGCATAGATTTGATGAGATGTATCAAGCCATGTCGCTCGAACAAACCTCGACGGATCATTGGTCTGAAGACGTGATTCAAAAACTTGAGGCACAAAGGCGTGCGATCTTACCCAAAGAGCAATTGCTTGCGAGACGTTTGTGGCGTGATCGGCGCTTGATGGCACTCGCTGCGCATAAAAAGTCAGCTGAATAATTTGTGCGCGATTTAATTTTTAACCACCGCTTTTAATGGTCATCCGAATATGAAACTTAACGAGGCTTTTGCAGACTACAGTCGTTTTATCAACATTCGTCGTGATATCCACGCGCATCCAGAGCTAGGGTTTGATGAGCACCGCACTTCTGAGATTGTGGCGGGACTGCTCAAGGAGTGGGGCATTGAGGTGCATCGTGGTATCGCGGGTACTGGGGTCGTTGGTGTGCTTAAGGCGGGCACGAGTAATCGTACGATCGGGCTGCGCGCTGACATGGACGCACTGCCGCTGCAAGAGCTAAATCAGTTCGACCATCGCTCGACGCATGATGGCAAGATGCACGCTTGTGGTCATGATGGCCACACTACGATGCTTCTTGCTGCAGCGTGGCACTTGTCGCAGACGAAAAATTTCGACGGTACGGTTCATTTCGTTTTCCAACCAGCCGAAGAAATGGGTAAGGCCGGCGCGAAGAAAATGATTGATGAAGGACTGTTTGAACGCTTTCCGTGCGAGGCAATTTTTGGACTTCACAACTGGTCTATCGGATCTGTTGGTGGTTTCGCGTTAAATCGTGGTCCACTCATGGCCTCGAGCAGCACATTTAAAGTCACGATCAAGGGGCAAGGCACACACGCCTCGTTACCGCACACAGGGATTGACCCAATTTTGCCGGTCTTGTCGCTGGCCACCGCGCTTCAAGGTTTGGTTGCTAAGGTCATACCAGGAACCGAACGTGCCTTGTTGGCGGTCACCCAGCTAGAAGGATCCTCAGCTCCGAATGTCATACCAAATTCTGCATCGGTTGGTGGAACGATTCGTACCTTCTCCGTGTCGGCGCTGGATCGGTTAGAAGAGCGCCTGCGTGCGCTTGCGACACAGACTGCTTCGGCCCATGAATGTGAGGCAGAGATCTTCTTTAGGCGAGCCTCCCCGCCCGTGGTCAACCATGCGAAGGAGGCAGATTTTGCAGCGCAGATTATGCGAGAGATCGTTGGCCCCGACATGGTTAACGATCAGTACCCCGGCGTGATGGCGGGAGAAGACTTTGCGCATATGTTGCTGGTCAAGCCAGGCTGTTACGCTTTTATTGGAAATGGCGAGGGTAAGCACCGGCTAGATGGTCACGGTGAGGGGGCGTGCGTGGTGCACAACACGTCGTATGACTTTAATGATGCGATCATTCCCGTGGGGGCGAGTTATTTTGTGCGCCTCACTGAACGCTGGCTTTCCGATGCGAGATAGGTGAGCGCGAACCTAGCATCTAAGGGTAAACCAAGGGTTTGTTTGCGGCTAAAGCCCAGCAGAAAGTAGGGTTTTGTATCAAACATTTCGTTATGATCTGACGTTAGCTTTCAGCCCGCGTCTATTTATCGCGGCGGAGCTAGACGCTCGGAGGTATAGAGATGGCTCAGTTATTGGTTTTTGCGCGGCTGATTGATCGGGTCAGCGACTTCTTCGCAGTCTTTGCGAAGTGGGCGGTCTTGCTTTGTAGCTTGATCAGCGCGGGCAATGCCGTGATGCGTTACACGTTCTCGTACAGCTCAAATGGCTGGCTTGAAATTCAATGGTATTTGTTCGCTGCTTGTGTGATGCTGGGAGCCGCACAAGTATTACGAGTCAATGAGCATGTTCGTGTCGATGTCATTTACGGAACCTTAAAAAGCAAGAGTCGAGTTTGGATCGACCTGTTTGGGTTGACCTTCTTCTTGATGCCCGCCATGCTCTTGTTTGCTTACCTTTCTTGGCCACTTTTTGT
>JACCED011021522.1_pt1 | contig 29682 bp, 27 predicted proteins | sample 7455021 | NCBI WGS metagenome assembly JACCED01 (sample SAMN15323456, study PRJNA562643) | freshwater metagenome | isolation source: river surface water | place: USA:Blue River Watershed | collected 2017-08-19 | reverse complement strand
TTCAAATGTGACTTCACCCCGGATTAGATCCGTAAAAGTCGTCTTTCCATCAGGCATCCTCATTCGAAGAACGGGTTTGCGGCCTTCACTCTTGAAGTTGGCAATCTGATCCGCGCTGAGATTCCGGCAAGCTCCGTCATAACCTGGCGCACGATTGGCTTCTTTTGCTGCTTCGCGACGCGCCTCAAGTTCTTCATTGCTGCAGTAGCAGTGATAGGCATCGCCCTGCTCGAGAAAACGATCAGCCCAGTCCTTGTAGATTTCAAGTCGCTGCGACTGTAAATACGGGCCGTGCGGTCCACCGACCTCAGGGCCTTCATCCCAGTCAAGCCCAAGCCACTTGAGGGTCTCACCAGCTGCCGCGATGTATTGATCCGTCACTCGCTCGCGATCAGTGTCCTCGATTCGAAATACGAAGGTCCCACCAGTGTGGCGCGCATATGCCCAATCAAAGAGCGCGGTGCGAATATTTCCCACATGGAGGTCACCGGTCGGTGAAGGTGCAAAACGCACACGAACCGGAGAATGAGATGTGGTCATAAGGATGTGAAGTCTAGCGGTGAAGGAGCAGAGTTACTGCGAAACTCGATTACGCAAAAGGCCAAGACCTTCTATGGACACTTCTACATTTCCACCCTTATTCATTGGCCCCACTCCTGCAGGAGTTCCGGTAAGAATCACATCTCCTGGAAGCAATGTCATGGTCTCTGTGATGAATTCGATGATCTCCGGAATCTTAAAGAACATATCCGAGAGCCTCGCATCTTGCTTCACGACTCCATCGACGCTGCATCGGATCGCTTGGTCTGTGGGTTCAAACTCGGTGTCGATCCAAGGTCCAAGCGGGCAGAATGTGTCGAAACCTTTGGCCCGAGTCCATTGGCCATCGATCTTCTGAATATCTCTTGCGGTCACATCGTTGGCCAGGGTGTAACCGAAGATCACATCCTTGAACTTCTCACGCGGGACTTGTCGGCAGATCCGATTTATGACTATTGCCAACTCTCCCTCATGATCGACGCGGTGACTCACATCCGGCCAAACGATCTGATCTTCTGGTCCGATCACTGAAGTGTTGGGTTTTATGAAGATCACGGGAACCTTCGGAACTTCACCACCCATCTCCGCTGCATGATCTGCATAGTTCTTCCCGACGCAGACCACCTTGCTTCGAGGAATGACCGGAGCGAGCAAACGAACATCATCGATGTCGAATCGTTCGTTCAAAGGATGGATACCCGCATAGATGGGATCACTGGCAATAGCGCGTATATAGTCGCCATCTTCGATGATGCCATATTGCGGATCGCGATCAGCGCCCTCCTTAAGGGCAAAACGAACTACGCGCATCACTCGCCCCCTACTGTTTCGCTCGACTCTGTGATTCGTTCTGCGAGGATCGATGTGATGCGGTGCCGTCTTCCTTGAGGTCGCTCTGCCGTAAAGCTCCACCCCGAGATTTCTATTCGGCTTCCAGGAATCGGGACGCGGCCGAGAACTTTCGCCATGTAGCCACCTATAGTGTCGATGTCGTCGCTTTCATCGATCTCGATCTGCAGTTTGTCGGCGAGATCTTCGATGTGCATTCGAGAGGAGATTCGAGCACTACTCTCGTCGATCAGGGCGAATTCCTCTCCGGAATCATCATATTCATCCGCGATTTCACCGACGATCTCTTCCAAGATGTCTTCAATCGTGATGATTCCTGCAGTGCCACCATACTCATCGACCACGATTGCAAGGTGAATCTGATTGCGCTGCATCTCACGTAGCAGCTCTGCCGCATTCTTCGACTCCGGAACGAAACTCGCTTCGCGAACGTGTTCCAAGATGGTCTCGGAACTCTCGGATTTAGGGTGGTCATGCACTCGACGAACCACATCCTTGATATAGGCGATTCCAACGATGGAATCGATGTCCTCGCCGGCAACCGGAATTCTTGAATAGCCAGATCGCAAGAAGAGTGAGAGCGCCTGACGCAGGTTCTTACTCCCTTCGATCCAGACCATCTCTGTTCGTGGAATCATCAACTCACGCACGATCGTGTCACCCAACTCGAAGACCGAGTGGATCATCTCGTGTTCAGATTCCTCGACCAATCCACTTTCATGGGCCTGATCGACAAGGTCGCGAAGCTCTGCTTCGTTGGAGAATGGGCCCTTCCTGAAACCTTTACCAGGCGTAATTGCATTACCAAGTGCAATCAAGATGACCGTAACTGGCCCGAGAATCTTGGCCAAGATCCAGGAGGCATACGAAGCAGGCACAATCCATTTCATCGGATGCTGCTTCGCCAACGTTCGAGGACCAACGCCAACGACGACGTAAGAGAGAACGACCATAAGGATGACTGCATAGACGCCAGCGAGAACGTTGTTCTCCAGCTCAGAGATAAAAGCCTCCGCGACGATGACAGTGGCGGTGAGTTCGGCAGCTTTACGAACCAGCAAGACGACATTGAGGTAACGAGCAGGATCCTTGATGATCTTTCCAACGAGTGAGGCTCGGCGAGCAGAGCGTTCAGCGATCGCCTCGACGGCAATCCGGCTTACTGAGTTGAGGGCAGCTTCACTTCCGGCGAGAAAGCCGGCAAGAATCAGCAAGAAGATAGCAAGAATGATCATGAGCGAGAGCGCCACTCTTCCAGAATCTGACCTTGGAGTGCAAACATCTCTTTCTCCTCTGCGCTCTCCCTATGGTCCAAACCGAGAAGGTGAAGCAAGCCGTGGACACTTAGGAGCTGTAACTCTTCATCAAGTGAGGTTCCAGCTTTGAGGGCACCCTGTTTTGCGAATTCCGGGCAGAGCACGATGTCTCCCAAGATTCCAGGTCCTGCTTGACCAAGTTGGATCTCATCCATAGGAAATGAGAGAACATCCGTCGGGCCTGGCTCCCCCATCCATTTCACATGAAGATCGCTCATCTCATCCTCACCGACGATGGAGACTTCCAACTCGCATTTCGGATCAAGTCCTAGTGAACCGAATGCAAATTCCAATAGGGATTCAATGGCACCCTCGTCACACGGATAATCGATCTTGTTTTCGATCTGAATCGGCATTGTGTGCAGATCAACGCCCTTGCTGACGCCGCTGAGGGATATTCCTCACATCGAACTTTGCGTAAGCATCGACGATCTCACTGACCAAGCGATGGCGAACCACGTCAGAGGATTCAAGATGAATGAATGCGATATCGGAGATCCCATCGAGGATATCTGTAACCACGCGCAAACCAGATTTGGTTCCGGAGGGAAGGTCGACTTGGGTGATATCTCCGGTGATCACCATCTTCGAATTGAATCCAAGACGAGTGAGGAACATCTTCATCTGCTCTGCAGAAGTATTCTGCGCCTCATCCAAGATGATGAAAGCATCATTGAGTGTGCGACCTCGCATATAAGCAAGTGGTGCGACTTCGATGGTTCCATTCGACATCAATTTTGGGATTGAATCCGAATCGACCATATCTTGGAGTGAATCGAAAAGAGGTCTGAGGTACGGATCGATTTTCTCGTGCAGAGTTCCGGGCAAGAATCCCAAGCGCTCACCAGCTTCAACTGCTGGTCTGGTAAGGATGATGCGATTGACTTGTTTGGCTTGAAGAGCTTGCACCGCTTTTGCAACAGCAAGATAGGTCTTTCCAGTTCCAGCTGGACCAATTCCAAAGGTGACCGTCTTCTGGTCTATCGCATCGACGTACCGCTTCTGATTCGCGGTTTTGGGGCGAATCGTCTTGCCGCGATTCGAAAGGATATTGAGTGAGAGGACTTCGCCAGGCCGCTCTGATGAATTTCCGCGCACCATCGCGATCGAACGGACGACAGCATCGGTGGTCAGGACTTGTCCGGACCTGATTACCACCAGAAGTTCCGAGATGAGTGAACGGAACTCGGAAATAGTCGCCTCGGGACCACGAACCAAGAATTCATTTCCACGAACCGTCATTCCCAACTCAGGAAAGGCTCGTTCAAATTCCGCGAGAAAAGTGTCTCCCGGACCAGTGACGGTGACCATAGGTATGGCGGTCGGAATTGCGATGACTGTCTTATCCATGTGCCCGCAACTTTATCGCTTCTTTAACCGGGTGGCCAAGAGAGATCTCGACCAGCAATGAGGTGTAGGTGCGCATGAAAGACGCTCTGGCCAGCGCTTGCTCCGGTATTGAAGACGCTTCTGTATCCGCTCAATCCTTTGGCAACCGCCAATTCCTTGGCTAGCGAGAAGATCATCGCCAAAGTCTCGGGAGCCTCACTTGCAAGCACACCGGCGTTCTCGTGATGTTCCTTTGGGATCACAAGAATATGAGTCGGGGCGACAGGATTGATGTCATTGATCGCGAATACTGAAGAGTTCTCAGCGACCTTCTCTACAGGTATCTCACCGGAAGCGAAACGACAGAAAAGACAGTCTTCGAGGGGTGCCATATAGCGAAAGTGTAATCGCCTAATGGATCAATGCCAGATGGAGAGAGTTGATTGAATCGCAGCAAGAGCAATAGCGCCGGCATGTGCGGATCGAAGGATCGGAGTTCCAAGTCTGACAACCTTCGCACCCAGATTCGTCCATTGTTCCAACTCTCTTGGACTCACTCCGCCTTCGGGGCCGATGACGATCGTGATCCTCACGATCTCGGAAAGGCTCGCATTGACGCTTTCAAAGAATTCATGACTGAGAACATCTGTGGCGCCTTCATCGAAAGCGAGAACTAGCTCCTGCTTCGAAGATTTCACGTCTGGCTTTTTGACCATCGAATTCAATGCTGGAATTCGATCTCTTCGCGTCTGCTTGATGGCACTACGAATCCAGCTTTGCCATTTCTCAGGTGAACTCTCTAGGTCCCACTTGGCAATGCAGCGTTCAGCCTCCCAGGGAGTGATCTCGTCGACACCGGCGGCAACAAGGAGTTCCATGCATTCATTTGCTCGATCAGACTTCGGTAGCGCCTGCACCACATGAAGAGCAACCTGAGGGCGTTTACTCACAATCTTTTCGATGATCTCCACTTCGACGATGTCGCGATTGATACCTTTGATCTCAGATCTTGCGCGAACGCCTTGGCCATCACTGATGAGGATCTCATCGCCAACTCGATGTCTTGCTACACGTGCAATATGGTGCGCTTCATCTCCTTGGATATGGAGCGTTCTACCTTCGGATATCTCAATCCCTTCAGGCACTAGATAGAGCGAAAGCACTTATCCTCTTAACGCATCTCTAAATTTCGCAAAGAAACCTTGACTTTCATTCTGATTGATGCGGCGACCAGTATGTTGCTCATCGCCCCTAGATTCGGAGAATTTCTGCAAGATCTCCTGCTGTTCTTTTGACAGCTTCGTTGGGATCTCAACATCAATATGGACCAAGAGATCGCCTCGAGATCCGGAGCGCAACCTCGTCATCCCTTGACCTTTGAGAGTGTGAATCGCACCAGGTTGAGTTCCAGCCTTGATCTCAATCTCAGAATCACCATCAAGAGTGGCGACCGAGACCTTACGACCCAATGCGGCGGCGGTCATCGGAATCGAGAGTTCGGCATGCAAGGTATCGCCATCTCTTACGAGGTATTCATGCTCCTCAACCTCGATTTCAACGTAAAGATCTCCTGGGCGCCCGCCACCAGGACCCACTTCACCGCGACCTGGAAGATGCATCCGATTTCCGGAATCAACTCCGGCCGGAATATCGATCTCAATCTCACTTCGAGAGCGGACCCTTCCATCTCCTGCGCACTCAGAACATGGATTGGTGATGCGTGAACCAAATCCTTGGCAGGAAGCACATGGGCGAGTTGTCATCACTTGACCTATGAACGATCGCGTCACCTGTTGGACTTCTCCGCGTCCTTTACAGATATCGCAGATCACTGGCTTGGTGCCAGCAGCGCAACCACTTCCCTCGCACGAGGAGCAGAGGATTGCTGTCTCTACCGCCAGGGTTCGTTTACATCCGAAGCACGCCTCTTCGAGAGAGATGGCGACTCGAATCAACGCATCTTGACCGGGACGAGATCGCGAACGTGGTCCACGAGTTCCACCGCCCCCAAAGAAGGCATCCATGATGTCGCTGAAGCCAAAACCACCAGCAAAGCCCTCGCCGCCGAAACCGGAACCGCCCATGTCATAGCTCTGTCGCTTCTGCGGATCGCTCAAGACTTCATAGGCAGCGGTGATCTCCTTGAATTTCTCTGCAACGTGAGGATCCGGATTGACATCAGGGTGCATCTCACGGGCAAGTTTCCGATAGGCCTTCTTGATCTCGTCTGCACTTGCATCGCGTGCCACACCGAGAGCCTCATAAAGATCCACGTCATGCACCTCGATTCTCTTCGAGGTAGCGAGCAAGGTAACGCGCTACTGCACGCACAGATCTCATCGAATTCGCGTAGTCCATTCTTGTCGGCCCGAGTACACCAACTGCTGCACCACCACCATAGGAGGTCGCGATCAAACTGGTCTCCTTCAATTTCGCGTCAGCTTGCTCATCACCGATGCGCACAGTGATTGCATCGACAGGATTCTCTTGACTTGCAGCCACTTCAACATCGGCGACCAGGCGTAGCAAGACTACCTGCTCTTCAAGAGCCTCAAGGACTGAGTGCACTTCGGCGGTGAAATCATGTGTAGAACGCACCAAGTTCGCAGTGCCGGCTAGCACGACTCGCTCCTCGGCCTTCTCAACCGCTAATTCTATGAGAGATGTAGCGATCAAGGTGGCGACTGCTCGATCTTTCGCACTATATGCCTGCGCAAATTGAGCCAATCGTTCGGCAACGACACTGAGAGGTTGATTCTCGACCATAGTATTGATGCGATTGCGAATATCGATCAAGAGATCATCACTCAATTCATGGCCGAGTTCGATAACGCTCTGTTCGACGCGACCGGTGTCTGTGATTAATACGATCATCACTCGCACCGGCGTAAGAGAGATCATCTCGATATGTCGAACTTTGGAGCGATTAAGTGACGGGTATTGCACCAAAGCAACTTGCTTGGTCACTTGTGCCAAAAGCTTGACAGTTCGTGCGACGATCTCATCAAGATCATGTGCGCCCTCAAGGAAGGTCTCAATCGCGCGTCGTTCTGCATTAGACATCGGCTTGAGTTCTGCGAGTCTGTCGACGAAGAGACGGTATCCACGATTAGTTGGGATTCGGCCAGCACTGGTATGAGGTTGAGTGATCAGGCCTGCATCTTCAAGGAGAGCCATATCGTTTCGAATCGTAGCTGGCGATACACCTAGGTTCCTTCGATCTGCCAACGCCTTTGACCCGACGGGCTCGTTAGATGCAACGAACTCTTCAATGATGGCTCGCAAGACTTCTAGTTGTCGTGACTCGATCCGCGCATCATCTTTCATGGACGTTGATCCTCAAGAGCTCAAGCAGAGAGGGCAAGCGTCAGTGCAACCGTCGTCGCGGTGATGATCAAGAAGGCTGGAAAGGCAGTGCGAACTTTGCGGGCTCGGAAGTGGAAGAAGAGCGCTCCGAGCATCACGAGCCAGAGAGTGACCAGTCCCCAGACGATGAGGTCAATGAAATCCATGACGAGACCGATGACGATAGAGATACCCGCAAGGAGTTCCAACATTCCCGCCAAGCGAGAAAGTCCATCTGGTGAGCCAACTTCACGAGCCCCCGCCAGTCCTTTGGGATTTCCACTGACCTTTGCGATACCGGAAACGGATCCAATGAGCGCAAGGACGATGGAGAGGATGAGAAGCGGAGTATCGATGGACATAAGGCGAAAATTACTACACCCACTTCTGCCTTACGAATCTAGCGCTCGACGCTCACCAAGTCTCGAACGATTCGGTCTGCGATCAAACGTCCTTTAACTGTCAGAACCAGGCGAGAAGTGAGCCACTCGTTTGCATCTACTGCCCCTACCTCGACATACTCCTCAACGATGGTGCGTTGAACTTCAGTGAGGTCCTCGCTTCGCAACCCATTGCGCATACGAATCATCAACATGATCTTTTCATCACGCTTGTTCGCTTCGCTCAAAATCTCACTTGAGGCTTCAATGCTCTCGCCCTTGGTAATAGCTTCGATATATCGAATGGGACTCTTGATATTCCACCATCTTCTTCCATTGATATGCGAGTGGGCTCCAGGACCGATTCCCCACCAGTCGCCATTTCGCCAATAGACCTGATTATGGATCGACTCCCCACCAGGCTTTGCCCAATTGCTTAACTCGTACCAGGCAAAGTCGGCCGCACTCAATCGCTCTTCGATCAATTGATATTTCATCGCCATCTCATCATCATCTATCGGAGCGATCTCACCGCGTTCGATCTTTCGAGCGAGCCTAGTCCCCTCTTCGACGATGAGGGCATAAGCCGAGATGTGATTGATAGGTAGTGAGAGCGCAAAATCCAGCGATTCCTCCAACTCTGTAATTTGCTCTCCAGGTGTTCCGTAGATGAGGTCTATCGATAGGTCGTTTACTCCCAATCGCTTTGCACTCTCCACTGCATGAACAACATTCGCACTCTGATGAGTGCGTTCGAGGACCTTAAGGACTTTGGCATTGGCAGATTGCACACCAAAGGAGAAGCGATTGACTCCGGCATCGATGAATTCGGCGAGATTTCGTCCATCAACCGTATCGGGGTTCGCCTCCATCGTGATCTCACAGTCGTCAGTAAGACCGAAATCATTAGAAATCCTGCTAACAATGCTCTTGATATCCGCTGGCTCCATCAATGATGGGGTTCCGCCGCCTAGAAAGATCGTCGAAACTTCTCTATCACCCGCAAGACTTTCGCGAGCAAATCGGACTTCTTCAACTGCCGCGGCGATATAACGGGAAGAGATCTCACTGCGGGCCAGTTCTGATTGGCCAAGTTCAGCGGGCGTATAGGTATTGAAATCACAATAGCCGCACCGAGAGAGGCAATAAGGGATGTGGATATAGAACGAGAGGGCGCCGTTATTCACGGTCACTTCTTCTGCTTGCTCTTCTCGCCATCAGAGCTGGTGGAGAGTGCGGCGATGAAAGCTTCCTGTGGGACCTCGACGCGACCCACCATCTTCATCCGCTTCTTACCCTCTTTTTGCTTCTCCAAGAGCTTTCGCTTACGCGTGATATCTCCGCCATAGCACTTGGCAAGAACGTCTTTTCGAATCGCTCGAATGTTCTCTCGAGCGATGATCTTCGATCCAATCGCGGCCTGAATCGGGACTTCGAATTGTTGTCGAGGGATGAGCTCGCGCAGTTTCTGAGTCATGGTCACGCCGTAGCTATACGCCTTTTCACGATGGACGATCGCCGAGAATGCGTCGACGGTGTCGCCTTGCAACAAGATATCGACCTTGACCAAATCTGCTTCTTCTTCACCCGTTGGCTCATAGTCGAGTGAGGCATATCCGCGCGTGCGAGACTTGAGCTGATCGAAGAAATCAAAAACGATCTCTGCAAGAGGCAATCTGTAACGTATCTCCACGCGATCCTCAGAGAGGTAATCCATAGCAATCAAGATGCCACGACGTTGCTGACATAGCTCCATGATGGTGCCGATGAATTCGCTCGGCGCGAGGACTGTGGCGCGAATGACCGGTTCAAAGACGCTAGCGACTTTTCCTGATGGATACTCGCTTGGGTTGGTGACGATCATCTCTTTATGATCGTCGGTGATGACTCGATAGACGACGTTTGGGGCAGTTGAGATCAATGAGAGATTGAATTCTCGCTCCAAGCGTTCGCGGACGATCTCCATGTGAAGGAGTCCCAAGAAGCCGCACCGGAAACCGAATCCAAGAGCCGCAGATGTCTCGGGTTCATAGACCAAGGCTGCGTCATTAAGTTGCAACTTCTCCAAAGCATCACGAAGGACCGGATAATCATCGCCATCGATGGGATAGAGGCCGGAGAAGACCATCGGCTTCGGATCCTTATAGCCAGCCAACGCCTCAGTCGCTGGACGAGTCGCTGTCGTGACGGTATCGCCCACTCGGCTCTGGCGAACATCCTTTACTCCTGTGATGAGGTACCCGACTTCGCCGACACCAAGTCCCTGGCTTGCCATAGGTTCTGGCGAAATCACGCCCACTTCCAACATCTCATGCTTGACGCCAGTTGAGAGCATTTGAATCTGATCACGTGGCGAGAGCTTCCCGTCGACAACACGGACGTAAGTCACGACACCTCGATATGTGTCATAGACAGAATCAAAGATGAGAGCTCGTGCGGGTTTGCTGCTATCCCCTTGCGGTGGAGGAATCTGCTTGACGATCTCATCAAGAAGTTCTGTTACTCCGGCTCCAGTCTTTCCGGAGACGCGAAGACAGTCTTCTGGTTGACAACCAATCAACTTGGCCAACTCTGCCGCGAACTTCTCAGGCTGGGCAGCGGGAAGATCGATCTTATTAAGAACCGGAATGATGGTCAGGTTGTTTTCCATCGCGAGATAGAGGTTGGCAAGTGTCTGCGCTTCAATACCTTGTGCACAATCAACGAGCAGGATTGCACCTTCGCACGCAGCGAGAGAACGTGAGACTTCATAGGTGAAATCGACGTGACCCGGTGTGTCGATCATGTTGAGCACATAATCTTTTCCATCGATTCCGCTCGTCCATGGCAATCTCACTGCCTGCGATTTGATGGTGATTCCACGCTCGCGCTCGATATCCATGCGATCGAGATATTGATCGCGCATATTGCGCGCATCGACTACTTCGGTTATTTGAAGCATGCGATCTGCAAGGGTCGACTTGCCATGATCGATATGCGCGATGATGCAGAAATTGCGTATGGAGGATGGATTGGTCGCAGCAGGTTGCGGCGCTTTGTTAGAAGGGAGAGCAGGCATCGGTCATCGACCGATCTGCGAATTACTTGACGCCAGCTTTGGCGGCAGCGCGTGCCATCGCTGACTTCTTGTTAGCCGCCTGATTCTTGTGAATGACGCCTTTGGTTGCGGCGACATCAAGGGCGCGAGTTGCAGCTTGAAGTTCCTTCTTCGCGGCAGCGGTATCTCCACCAGCAAGAGCCTCACGGAAGCGACGGACCGCGGTCTTGAGGGAGGAACGAACAGACTTGTTGCGCTCCTGAGCCTTCGCATTGGTCTTGATGCGCTTGATTTGAGACTTGATATTGGCCACGAAAAAACCTCTCGAAACTTAGTCAGTGATTGCCTGTCGATGACCGAGTCACCGGAACATCTTCAGAGGCGGGAGGCTACCAGCCCGCAACGAGGGGCGACAAACCGGCGTTACTGAGCCTTTCGCCAAGCCCTGCTCTGGTCCGGAGATCGAACTAATCGGCCACTCGAGGAGATGGCAAGCACCATCCGTTCTATCGCATATTGCGGATGTCCTTCCCCACCTTTGACCGCCCAATCAGCTCGAACGATCTCATTGAGCGCCAGATCAAAGTCCTCTTCTCTCCACGTCGAAAGTTGCCTGCGCGCTTTATCGATCTGCCATGGCGCCATCCCTAATTCCCCTGCGACTTCGAAGGACTTTGCTCCTCGCGGAATGTCGATCACTTTGAGCATCGACATCACCGACATCTTGATCGCAGCGAAGATTGCCATCGGTTCAACACCACTATCGAAGGCGTACCTGGTTGCTAAAAGCGCCTTTCTTGGATCCTTCGCGATGACAGCATCTGCGACATCAAAACCTGTTGTGATCCTGCGTCCACCTGTAACTGCAGCGACATCCTCTAAATCGATGGATTTACTTTGTGGCAGATCAGAGGCAAGTTGGCGAGCAACGCTAACCAACTCACGCATATCGGAAAATGCTGCTACTAACGCCTCCAAAGCTTCGGGCGAGATCTTTCGCTTCAATTGGACGAACTCGCCTTTGACGAAATTGATTCGATCGGAACTCTTCTTCAATGGCTCTGCTAGATGGATCTCTGCTTTCGCTTTCTTGATTCGATCGAGAAGTCCCTTTCCTTTCACGCCACCTTTATGGATGAAGATCAGCACATTCATGGGGTCCGGATCAGAGATGTAGCGATCGACTTCTGGGTGTAGCTCGGAATCAAGGTCTTGGATGTTCTTTAAGACGATCAGTCTCTTCTCGGAGAAGAGCGAGGGGGCAAAATTCTCTGAGATAGTTCCAGCCTCTACCTCGCTGCAATCAAGAGTGGTCCGTTCATGATCGCTCAATCCCTCGACGATCTCTCGCAATACACGCTCGATGATGACCTCTTCACTTCCGTGAATCAGGATCAGCCCGGCCATGCCGGCGAATCTAGTGGATGCGAAGTGGCCACCAGGTAATCCGCGCGCCACCATCTCGATCGGTTCGGTGGATCTGTGCTGGAGCTAATAGGTCAAGCGTCTCTGGCGCCGGATGTCCGAAGGGGTTATTGGCGCCGACGCTGATGAGTGCAAGTTCTGGATTCAATTCAGCATCAAAGGCGCGACTTCGCGATCTCGAACCATGGTGACTCACTTTGTAGATATTGACCGACCGTAGGTCATATCTCTTAGCGATCCATTCTTGCCTCTCCTCGCCAATGTCGCCCGTGATCAAGATGGTTGCGTCTTCCATGCGCACCAATAGAACCAAACTCGCGTTGTTAATGGCGTTGCTGTCGTCGGCCATCGCGTCATGCTCTGGAGAGAGCACTTCTATTTTGACTTGCCCAACCTCAAAGCGATCGCCTTCGCTGACAGTAACTGGTTCCTTGTTAAGCAGAGAACGAATCTCAAGAGACTGATCACTCCCTGCGGAAACTGGGGAGAGCCACCAACTACCTACCCGCCTTCCCCGAAGCACTCCGGGTATCCCGGCATAGTGATCAGCATGAAGATGGGTAATGACAAGAAGGGAGATCTCCCTGACACCCGAACTTCGTAAGCATCGATCAATCAACTCAGGGTCAGGACCGGAGTCGACCACGATGGCGCTGCGATCTCCCGTTCTCACCAAGAGCGCATCCCCTTGTCCAACATCACATTGAAAGAGTTGCCAATCGTCTCTTTCTCCATTGATGACGGCTGCGATAAGGATCAGTATCGAGAGAGAAGCGAGAAACACTTTACTTTTTTCTGCGCTCCCTTTTATTTCTTGAATCGTGCGCATAAGAAAGCGAAGTGTGAGAAGTACGAGGAGAATGAGTGCGAGGGCCATGAATCCACCACGCCAACCGCTAGTTACTTCCCAGATTGGCAAGTAATACGTCCATCTCGCCATCACTGGAATTGGAGAGGCAGCAAGGGAGGTCATTTCTGCAAGCGGTAGAGCAATCAAAGGTATTGGCGAGATGAGAAGCGTTATGAAACCCAGAATCGTGATGATTGGTACGAGTGGCGCGATTGCGATATTGAGTGGAATCGAGGCGAGAGAAACCTTTCCCGAGATTCCAATGATGACCGGTGTGCAGAAGATGGTCGCTGAGAGAGGAATAGCAAGAACTTCGGCCAAGACCCGCGGGAGGCCCAACTTCAACTGGAAATACTGAACCAAGGGCGGTGATAGAAGGAGAATTCCTGAGGTCGCCAAGACAGATAGAGCGAAGCCCGCATCGAGTCCTTGATGCGGATCAAGCAGCAACAAGATGAGAACAGCTCCCGCGAGAGCCAAGAAACCTGTACGGCGATCTCCACGCCATTGAGCGATCAAAACCACGCACGCCATCACTCCGGCACGAAGGACCGATGGAGATGGTCGTACCAAAAGGGTGAAGACGAGGAGCGCTGTGGCAGTGACTGCGATCCGATGACTGCGCTTGACTATCCATCGAGATACGAGCCAGAGAATCATCGTTGCGACGATGGAGAAATTCGCACCACTTACTGCTGTGAGATGTGAAAGGCCTGCCAAGCGCATCATCGCTTTGAATTCATCGCTTTGAAGTGACTCATCCCCAATTACCATGCCTGGAACAAGTGAGGCAGCCTCTGAATCCTCGGCAAAGAGTCCACGAAAGCTCTGACGGATCTGATGCAAGAATCTCCAGAGAGCTGGACTTTTTCGGCCAGTGAGTTCATCAACTAGAAGCATTGATGCAACCCGCTTTTCATCACTGGGTAGAAGACGACCCCACCCACTCAACTGCTCTCCAAAGAAGACGTCGCAGGTAGAGGTGATGACTCGCAGAGGTATCTGCCGCTCTTGACCTCCGATCGACCGACTCTCTGCTCGAAACGAGCAGGTTTCGTTGCGCATGTAGTCGCCCAAGACCTTCGCGGGCAGCTTGCTACTGTCGCTTCGAGCGGTGATGACAAAACTCTTACGAGAATCAGAAGAGATAACTTCCTCGCCGGCCTCCCTGATGATGAAGAGAGCCGCACCGAGAATGATCAAAAGCAGGAGGATGCGTAATCTCTTCCTGATCACTGCGATCAGAAGAGCGATGGCGAGCAACAGATTGAGATCCTCTGCCGCGAGCAGCACCCCCACCCAGAGTCCGATTGCGATCGATGCAAGACGGGTAGTTGAGATCAGAGCGTCAATCTCTCCGAAATCTGGGCGAAGATCGATTCGCCAATCCCTGAGACATTTCGGATATCTGAGATCTGCAGAAAAGGTCCATTTTTGCTTCGATGATCAAGGATTCGCTGTGCAAGGACTGGCCCGATTCCTGGCAGTGAATCAAACTGCGCTTTTGTACCTGAGTTAATCGAAACCTTCCCAGTAAAGATGGTTTTACGGCCTGAAGATGGTGCAATCGCTTGGAATTTCTTCGAAGAGATCAGCACCTGTTCCCCATCGACAAGCTTGCGTGCAAGATTGATGTGGGAGGTATCGACTCCCCTGCGTACGCCACCAGCCATCTTGATTGCGTCTATCACCCGTGAACCTTCGGAAAGTTGATAGACACCTGGCGATCTCACCTTGCCTGCTACATCGATGTAGATGACAGTCGTCGGAGGTTCGCTACTGGGCGTGGGGATTCCTATCTCTTTCACTTGTGGCACTGCTTCGCCACGTGCTGAGAAGTAGAAGAAGAGCGAGATGGCGAGAGAGGTCATAGCCAGGATGGCAATGCCACGTCTCTGTTCTTGAGTGTATTCAGGAATTTTCATCCCAAGATCGAATCAGAGTAAGAAGTTGACTCCTGCTCGATCCTGGAGAGAATGTTGATAGCTATGCGGTGTTGAAAATCAGATGACGATGTTGACCAATTTAGGTGCTCGCGTGATCACCTTCTTGATCTCAGTTCCCGCAAGTTCAGCGGTGATCTGCTCGTTGGTCATGGCCAACGTCTCCAACTCAGAGTCTGAGATATCCGGCGAAACCTCTATGCGATCCTTGATCTTGCCATTGACCTGCAAGATTGCAGTGACTTTCTCGGCTGAGACCAAATCTGGATCAATCGTCGGCCAACCAGCTCGGGCAATGGAAGGGGTGTGACCAAGAAGTTCCCACATCTCTTCAGCCGTATAAGGAGCAATCAACGAGAGTGAAATCGCAACTGCTTCCACCGCTTCGCGAACTGCTGGATCAGCTCCGCCAGCTCCGCTATCTATCGCTTTGCGAGTGGCGTTGACCAGTTCCATGACGCGAGCTACCGCGACATTGAACCTGAATGACTCGACCGCAAAGGAGATATCAGAGAGCGCTTTGTGGGTGACCTTTCTTAAATCAATGCTTCCCCCCGCAGGATCAACCCCAACTGGGCTGGTCACGTCTTTAGCGAGGCGCCAAGCTCGATTGAGGAACTTCACCGAGCCCGATGGAGAGACATCCTTCCAGTCGATGTCATCTTCCGGTGGTCCAGCAAAGACCATTGAAAGCCGAATCGCATCGACGCCGTGGATTGCCAATTCATCTGAGAGTCGAACTAGATTGCCGCGACTCTTACTCATCGCAGATCCATCCATCAGAACCATTCCTTGATTGAGCAATCGCGTGAACGGCTCCGTGAAATCGAGATAACCCATGTCAAAGAGCGCTTTGGTGAAGAAGCGCGAATAGAGAAGATGCAAGATCGCGTGCGTCACGCCGCCGACATACTGATCGACAGGAAGCCAGGTCTTGACCGCCTCTAGGTCAAAGGGACGATCGTGGACATTGACGCTGGTGTAGCGAAGGAAATACCAAGAGGAGTCGACGAAGGTATCCATGGTGTCAGTGTCGCGACGTGCCGCTGCGCCACATTTCGGACAACTGACATTGACCCAATCTTCCGCAGTTGCCAAAGGTGAGACACCCTTCGGTTTGAGATCTAGATCCTTGGCGGTCGGAAGCTCCACTGGGAGTTGATCTTCGGGAACGGCAACTTCACCGCATTTTTCACAGTGAATAATCGGAATCGGCGTACCCCAGAACCGTTGGCGCGAGATCAACCAATCACGGAGACGGTAATTTTCCGTAGCCGTCGCAACACCTTTTTCGTTCAGATCGGCGACGATCTTGCTTCCAGCGCTCTTCACATCGAGTCCGTTATAGGGACCAGAGTTGATTAAGGTGCCATCGCCATCCGTTGCAACTCCGGTATCGCTTGGATCTTCACCTTCAGTCGCTACGACAGTACGCACGTCGAGCCCCATTGCGCGGGCGAAATCTAGATCTCGTTGATCATGTGCAGGTACTGCCATGATGGCGCCGGTTCCATAATCGGCAAGGACATAATCGCTGGCCCAAATAGGGATTCGCTCGCCATTGACGGGATTGATCGCAAATCTATTGAGAAAGATGCCTGTCTTCTTGCGATCCGTTGCGAGACGATCGATATCGGTCGCTGCTTTTATGGATTCAAGATAGGAATCGAACTCTTTTTCAACGCCACTTCCGGTGACCAATTCACGGGCAAGTTCACTATCGACTGCGACGACCATGAAGGTCGCGCCAAAGAGAGTGTCGGGACGAGTAGTGAAGATCGTAATCGGCTCTCTTCGTCCCTCGACGACGAAATCGACTTTCGCGCCAGTCGATTTTCCGATCCAGTTTCTTTGCATAGTGAGCACCTTCTCGGGCCACTTACCCTCGAGCTGCTCCATGTCCTTTAGGAGTCGATCGGCATAATCCGTAATCTTGAAGTACCACTGGGTCAATTTCTTCTTCGTAACTTCAGTATCACAACGTTCACAAAGCCCCGCTACGACTTGTTCGTTCGCAAGGACAGTCTGGCAACTCGGGCACCAATTGACTGGAGAGTCTTTTCTATAGGCCAACCCACGCTCGAAGAACTTCAAGAAAATCCATTGATTCCATCGGTAATACTCAGGATCGCAGGTATGAAGGATTCTCTCCCAATCGAAAGAGCAAGCGAAACGACGCATCGATGCACGCTGGGTGGCGATGTTCTCGTAAGTCCATTCCCTAGGATCGGAATTACGCTTGATTGCTGCGTTCTCTGCAGGGAGGCCGAATGCGTCCCAGCCAATCGGATGGAGAACATTGAAACCTTTTTGCACCCAATAACGAGCGATCACATCGCCAAGGGCATAGGCCTCGGCATGTCCCATATGAAGATCACCCGATGGATAGGGAAACATATCGAGGACATACTTCTTCGGCCTCGCATCGGCAGGATCGCCAGAGCGGAATGGAGCTAATTCATCCCAACGAGATAGCCACTTCTCTTGGACGCCTTGAATGTCATAGGCCTCGTGGCTACGTTCGTTTTGTCCGCCTTGTGCAGCGTCAGGAGAAGATTGCTCAGACATGATCGTGGAAGTTTACTTCACCAGCGAACCCCAGTGAGCTCTTCGCTGATATGCCAGAGATTGCTTGCTAATTGCTGGTCATAGGCGATTGAGCGAGCGCGAGTAAGTTTCGGCGAGCCACGCATCTCAAAGAGTCCATCGGGTCCGATGAGCGCACCGCCGTGTAACGACGAAATCGTCGCTGCGGCCAACGTGGGTAGTGCGCCACGAGATGCATCCTGTGCGACGATTCGATTCATCCATGCGATCGTCTTACGGCGGTTGACATCGCCCGATAAGTCGGCAGCGACATATTGCAGATTGGTATCTGCGTATCCTGGATGCACTACAAGCGATGAGAACGGTAAGCCCGATCGACGGGCCTTTCGCTCTAATTCGAAACCAAAGAGCATGTTGGCAAGTTTGCTATTTCCATAGACCTTCCATGGGGAATAGGAATCCTTGATCCGATCAGCAATGATCAGATCGCTGATCTCATCGAGTGATCCGCTACCAAAGCTGCCTAAGCGATGCGCACCACTCGAGACGGTAATGACTCGTTCCTTGATGCGATCTTTGAGAAGTAGGGCGAGGGCGAAGTGTCCGATGTGATTGGTTGCCATCTGCATCTCGAATCCGTCATCACTCGAAGAGAACGGGATTGCCATCACTCCGGCATTGAGAATCAATACGTCGATATCGCCTTCGACCTTGCGAACCGCAGATCGCACCGATGTGAGTGAGGAGACATCGCATTCGATCCACGATGTTCGTTCCTTCCCCAAGACCAAGGCGGTCTTCTCTGCTTTGAGTGGATTGCGTGCGGCGATGATCACCTCTGCTCCAGCGCGAACCAGTTCGCGAGCTGCCTCCATACCAATGCCACTGGTCGCGCCTGTGATCAGGAATCGCCGTCCAGTTTGGTCAGTGATATCCGAAGCGTTCCAGCCTCGTGGAATTCGATAAGCACTCTTCATGATGTGGAGCTAAGGGGACTTGAACCCCTGACCCCCTGCATGCCATGCAGGTGCGCTACCAGCTGCGCTATAGCCCCGAGGACGCGAACTTTATCCCAGTAGCGAACGAGCGCTAGACGAAATCATTTCCGCCACTTTCTTCGCCCAGAACTGGCTCCGGAATCGTGAATGCGTTGTGCTCTGCAAGGAGCCACCGAAAATCTACCGAGTAATGGTTTTGCGCAAGGACCGACCAAGAGGCGTTTGCAAGACCACCAAGGGAACCCCAAGAGAGAAGTGGCAATTCAAGAAGAGCGCCGAGAACACACCTCGCCGTGCCGCCATGAGTGACTACGACAAGTCTTTCTTCGAGGGAAGGATCCGCTAACTTCAATGAAGAAAGGATCGCCTCTGTTGCGCGAGAAGCGACTTCACTTCTCTTCTCACCGTTTCCGCCTGCAGGCTCATCATTTCCATCGATCCATCGAATGAACCGCTCATAATCGTTTGCCCGGTTCTCAGCGCCGGTCTTCCCTTCCCACGAACCACCGTTGGTCTCGCGAAGTCGTCGATCGATAAGAACTTCAAGTCCTGTCAGTTCAGCCAACGCACCTGCCGTCGTTGATGCTCGGGACAAATCGCTTGAGATGATCTTTGTTGGTTCAAGGTCGCGAAGGATTCGAGCGGCCTGTTTCGCTTGATACCGCCCCACCGCATTGAGTGGAATATCAGAGTGTCCTTGGAATCTATTCTCGGTATTCCAGTCCGTCTGACCATGGCGCCAGAGAATGACCTGTTTCATTCCGAGGCGTGCTCCTTGGAGAGATCACCGAGATCGATTGTTGGGCAGTCATTCCATAATCGATCCAACATGTAGTACCTACGAACTTCTTCACTCTGAATATGAACGACAAGATCGGAGTAATCAAGCAAGACCCAAGATTCGCTCCGTTCGCGTCGAGCGGGCTTCTCACCTGCAAGACTCAAGACTCGCTCGACTTCATCAGCGATAGCCTCGACCTGCTTCTCATTCCGGCCCGTTGCGATCAAGAAGACCTCGCTTAAGACCATCTGCTCCGAGAGGTCGATAGCCACGAGATTGGTACCGAGCTTGTCATCAATCGCAGATGCGGCAAGTTTGGTCAATCGAATCGTCGATTCACGCGCTGACATAAAGACCCTTCTCTTCTATATAGGCCAAGACCGCGGCTGGGACCATCTGTGAAACGCTCTCGCCTCGCAACAGACGTGCTCGAATCTCAGTTGCAGAGATCTCGAGTGCGTCGATATCGAGTAAGTTGAATTCATCATCATTTTCTTTAACTGCATCGGGGCGCTCGATCACAATGAATGAGACCAACTCTTGCAGGCGATGACTCTCATGCCATTGATCGATCTTTCGATAAGCATCACTGCCGATGATCCAACCGAATTCGACTCCAGGGTGACTTTTCATGAGCGCTTCAACTGTGTCGATAGCGTAAGAAGGGCCGCTACGGTCGACTTCAAGGGTACTTACTTCGATGCGACCCGCATATTCGCTCGATTCATTCAACTTGGAGACCGCAGCGCTGCACATCTCAAGGCGATCTTTGGCTGAAGCAGTAGGTTCGTCGCGAAGGCGTGGCGAGCCGGATGGAACCACGATGATGCGCTCTGCCCGATTTGCTGAGAGAAGTTGCTTGATCACATGAATATGACCATTATGGATTGGGTCGAAAGTACCGCCGTAAATACCGATCACAGAATTATCACGCGATGTTGGGTTGCGACCTTAATCGCGATCAATACGCATCGTAAAATAGAGCAAGGCGGCCAGAACGCCGAAAGCAAAGAGCCCGAAAAAGAGCGGAGAGGCCGGCATTTCACGAACAACCTCACTTGAAAGGGTGGGTAGCGCTAGAAACATGTGACGATTCTAGTCATAGCAGGAGTTAAAGAGCCCCAGGACCTGATTCCAAGAGCGTCATGAACTGCGTCTCATCAAGTATGCGAACTCCAATTTCTTCAGCCTTCTCCAACTTGCTTCCTGCGCCAGCTCCGGCAACGAGAAAGTCAGTCTTCTTGCTCACCGAAGAACTAGCCTTCCCACCGCGCGATGTGATTGCCTCGGTAACGCCATCACGTGTGAAGTTCTCGAGTGATCCCGTTGCGACAATGGTGAGCCCCGCGAGAGTCTGTGGAATTTCTTCCCCTTTGGCGCTCTCCATGGCAACTCCGGCCTGACGCCACTTCTCGACGATTGCCAAGTGCCACGGTACTTCGAACCATTCGATGATCGAACGGGCAATGATTTCGCCAACGCCATCGACGCTCGCCAACTCATCAAGCGATGATTTCGCGATGAGATTCAAGGAGCCAAAGCGTTTTTCTAACGCCTTGGCAGAGGTAGGTCCGACATGGCGAATCGAGAGGGCGACAATCACTCTCCACAATGGGCGAGACTTAGCACCATCCAACGCTGCGAGGAATTTCTCAGCCGTAGCGGAGAGGGAGCCATCCTTCTTTGTAAAGAATGGAACGCGTATCAAATCCTTCGCGGTGAGCGCAAAGAGATCCCCTTCATCTTTAATCGCTTTGCTCTCCAAGAGTGCAGTCGCAGACTCCAGACCAAGAACGTCGATGTCGAGTGCAGCGCGAGATCCGATATAGAAGATGCGCTCTCTCAACTGAGCAGGACAACTTTGATTGTTAGGGCAACGTAGATCGACATCACCTTCACTCATAGCCCGAAGTGGACTATCGCACTCTGGGCATCGATTAGGCATCACAAAGGGATATTCGTTGCCATTTCGCTTCGCGATGACTGGGCCGAGGATCTCCGGAATCACATCTCCTGCTTTACGTAAGATGACGTAATCACCGATTAAGACACCTTTTCGTACGACCTCCATCTGGTTATGCAAAGTTGCGTGAGTCACCGTCGATCCGGCAACGCGAACTGGCTCCATCAAACCGTAGGGAGTGACACGCCCGGTCCTACCTACGCTGACTTTGATATCAAGAAGTTTGGTGACCACCTCTTCAGGTGGATATTTGAATGCGATCGCCCACCTCGGCGCCCTTGAAGTACTACCGAGAGAATCTTGAATAGACCGTTCATTGACTTTGATGACAACACCATCGATCTCATGGTCGAGATCGTGTCGATGTTCGAGAAAACGCTGAATAAACGCTTCTACTTCTTTGCGAGAACTTACGATCTCCACGTATTTGCCGATGGGCAATCCCCAAACTCGCATCGCTTCATAAGCCTCACCTTGCGTGGCAAAGCCTGCGCCATCGACGGCGCCGATACCGTGGACCACCATAGAGAGCGGACGTTGCGCGGTGATCCGGGGATCCTTCTGTCGCAACGAACCAGCAGCTGCATTCCTAGGGTTCGCAAAGGGCGCCTTTCCACTTTCTTCCAAGGAATCATTGAGCTCATTGAATGCTGCCAGCGGGAAATAGACCTCTCCTCTAACTTCAATCCGAGATGGGATGGGGAATCCAGCTTTTGATTGTTTTAATTGTTGCGGTACGGCCGAAATAGTCTTGACGTTGAGCGTGACATCTTCACCAGTCGTACCATTTCCACGAGTCAGCGCACGCGTCAATCGTCCCTCTTCGTAGAGAAGATTGATCGCAAGACCGTCGATCTTTACTTCGCAAAGCCATGTCGGGCTCTCTTCCCGTTCGATCCGATCGAACCACGCCTGAAGCCCTTCGATATCAAAAACATTATCGAGACTCATCATGGGTTGAAGGTGATCGATTTGGGTGAAGTGCGTCGAGAAGCCGCCACCAACCTCTCGAGTTGGTGAGTTGATGTCGATCAGCTCTGGATGATCTCCTTCGAGCGACTGCAGTTCTCGCCAAAGCTCATCGAACTGAGCATCAGAGATCGTTGGTTTGTCCTCTACGTAGTAACGGTATTGATGCTCACGAATCTCTTCCGCCAACTCATGCATCCGGGATCGAATTTCGGAGTTCTCACTCTTTCTTGCCATCGTGGACAGCTTTACCTCGTCGCCGAAATCGTCGAACTTCCAACGACTCGTTCACCGTCATAGAGAACTGCGGCCTGCCCCGGAGCCAACCCGATAATTGCCTCGTCACAATCAATCTCAACCTTTTCACCTTCAAGCACATAGGTGCACGGGATGCGCTTTCCGTGGGCTCTGACCTGAACCGATCCCTGATTCAGTTGAGATTGCGCCGGAGTTGGACCACACCAGATCGGCCGTTCCCCCTTGATCCATCGCACTGCAAGATCTTCGCGGTCACCTACGACAACAGTGTTGCTCTTTGGCTCGATACGAAGTACATATCTCGGCTTGCCATCATCGCGCGGTGTGGTGATTCCCAAACCACGTCGTTGCCCAACCGTATAGGTGTAGGCGCCTTTGTGTTCGCCAAGTACGGTTCCCTCTTCATCAACAATCTCACCACTTTCGCTTCCGAGGCGTTCTCGGAGCCATCCAGCGTTATCCCCTGAGGGAACAAAGCAGATGTCATGGCTATCCGGTTTTGCTGCCACTGCCAGGCCACGCCTCTTTGCCTCTTCACGAATCTGATCCTTCGTTGTATCTCCCAATGGGAAGTACGCGCCCTGTAATTGTTTCTCGTTGAGAACTGCAAGGACGTAGGACTGATCCTTGCTCTCATCGAGAGCACGAAACATCGCTCTAAAGGTATGTCCATCGATCGTTATCTCACGCATCTGAGCGTAATGTCCGGTGACCACACCATCGAAACCCATCGCTTGGGCGCGATCGAGAACTGCAGCAAATTTGATCTTCTCATTGCAACGAAGACATGGATTTGGCGTGCGTCCTACTTTGTATTCTGCGAGAAAATTCTCCACCACTTCCTTGTGGAACTCATCTGACATGTCCCAGATGTAGAACGGAATTCCGATGCGATCTGCAGCTCGACGTGCATCATGTGAATCTTCAACCGTGCAACACCCACGGGCGCCGGAGCGATACTTCTGAGGGTTCTTGGAGAGCGCGAGATGGACGCCGATGACTTCATGACCCATCTCTTTCGCCCGCGCGGCAGCCACGGCGGAATCGACTCCGCCACTCATCGCCGCAATCACTCTCATCAGATGGCCCTCACACTGGGCAACTTGGCTGCAAATGCACCCGCGGCTCCAGCTAGGACATCAGGAAGGGCCCTTGCGAACTCATCAATCTCCTCAAAAGTGTTGAGGTGAGAGAGGGAGAAGCGCAGCGAAGAGTTCACATCGATTTCGCTCAATCCAATCGCTAGAAGTACGTGACTTGGTTGTGCCAAACCTTGGCTACATGCCGAGCCGGTCGAACAAGAGATTCCTCGTGAATCGAAGAGTACGAGTGATGCTTCGTTCTCTGTCTGAGGGAAAGTGATGTTGATGATCCCTGGTGCATCGCCACGACCATTGATTCGCGCACTTTTGCACTTTTCATGAACTGTATCGAGGAACCGTTGACGAAGTTGCGCTACGAAGTTGCGCCTTTGCGCCAAATTCTCCACCGCTTCGACAACTGCCGCTGCAAAGCCGACGATGCCTGGAGCATTGAGAGTTCCGGAGCGGATTTCTCGTTCCTGTCCTCCCCCATGAAGTAGTGGAGTGATGTCGATGCCGTGTTTGAGAATCAACGCCGCAACACCCAAGGGGCCGCCAACCTTATGTGCCGAAATGGCAGCGCTTGTCGCGCCCGCCTTGGAGAAATCGAAGAGCACCTTGCCTACGGATTGAACAGCATCGAGATGCAGCGGGATATCTCCGACTATCTCATTGATCTTAACGAGCTCGCTTTCGCTGATGGATGTACCGATCTCGTTGTTGGTGTGAATCAGTGAGATCAAAGCGATCTGATCACGGCTCTCTTCGACAACCTTTGCCAATGAATCAAGGTCAATCACACCCTGACTGTCGACTTCAATTTCGCGAAGTTCGGCACCCTCATGTTCGAGGAGCCAGTGGATGGGATCGAGTACTGCGTGATGTTCCACCTTTGTCGTGACGATGACCTTGCGCGGCGAGCGACGCCAAAAGAGTCCCTTGATGGCACCGTTATTCGCCTCGGTTCCTGAGGCTGTGAAGATCACTTCGCTCGCCTTGGATCCGATAGCCGCGGCGATCTCCTCGCGAGCGCTCTCAACCACTTCGCGCACATGCCTGCCATCAAAATGCAGACTCGAAGGATTTCCTAGTACGGCCATCTGCTGCGCTACCCGCTCGAGCGAACGTTGCGAGATAGCAGTCGTCGCAGCGTGATCGAAGTAGATGCGACGAGACATGACGCAATTCTAGGCGCCGGCGATCAACCCTTTCGGCTGGTTAATTCGCTACTTGCCTGAGGCAAGACCGAGAAGAGGTCTCCAACGACGCCAAAATCCGCCACTTCAAAGATCGGCGCTTCAGGGTCCTTGTTGATAGCAACGATGGTCTTACTCGTCTGCATACCTGCGCGATGCTGGATTGCTCCTGAGATTCCACAGGCGACATAGAGGTTCGGACTCACTGTCTTTCCAGTCTGTCCGACTTGATGGGTGTGCGGGTACCAACCGGCATCTGTCGCTGCACGTGACGCTCCAACAGCTGCGCCGAGTAAGTCAGCGAAAGCTTCCACCGGCGCAAAGTCGCCATTCGTTCCGCGACCACCCGAAACGACGATCTTGGCCTCGGTCAACTCTGGTCGACCACCTTTCACAGGTGGTTGTACTTTGCTGATGCTCTGCTTGCGCACTGAATCTGGTGCTGAGAATGAAACTGTCACTACCTCAGGAGAAGAATTTGCGGTTGTGGGATCGATTGAACTTGGCCTGATGGTGACGATAGCTGTTGGCGTTGTCACTGAAGCTGAGACAGAGAAGGACCCGCCGAAGACTGATTGAGTGGTCTTTCGCTCGCCATCGATATCAAGAGCATCCGTGACGATTCCACTTTCCGTTGCGACAGCTACCCGCGCTGCTATCTCTTTGCCACGTGAACTGGATGCGATTAAGAGCGCTTTCGGTGAGAAGGTTCTCACCTGATCTGCGATTGCCGAAGCGATCGCAGGAATTCCAAAAGTCGCGAAATCATCGGACTCGACGATAACCAACTTCTTAAGACCTAGTGGCTCCGCTGCAGTGCTTAGCGACGATCCAGCTCCAGGTGCAACTAGTAACAGGCCCGTCACATCGCCTAGTCGACCTGCAAATGTTGCAAGTTCGGCAGCGCTCTTCGCAATCTGACCTTCGCTCTGATCGATAAGAATCATCGAGCTCATATCACCCTCTTTTCCAGGAGAAAATCGACGAGTTTGTTTCCGCCATCACCAGAGTCCTCGATCTTTATTCCCTTGTCGCGAGGTGGCCTTGGCGCTGCTGATTCGACCTTGGACCATGCCGAACTTGCGCCAACTGTCGAAGCATCGAGACCAAGATCCGAAAGACTCTTGTTGTCGATCGTCTTCTTCTTCGCAGCCATGATTCCTTTGAAGGATGGGTAGCGCGGTTCATTGATCTTCTCGATGACACTCACAACTGCAGGGAAATTCGCGGCCATCGTCTCGACACCGAACTCAGTCATCCGATCGATCTCTACCGAACTCTCTGACACACGAACGGCGCCCGCAAAGGTCAGGTGTGCCCACCCCAGTCGCTCGGCAAGCATCGCTGGAATCACACTCATGCGAGCGTCAGTTGATTCAGTGCCACAAAAGACTAAATCGAACCCACCATCGGCAATGACCTTGGCGAGAACTTTCGATGTTGCGAGCGCATCGCTTCCAGCCAAACTCGGATCTGTCACCAAGATTGCGTCATGTGCGCCCATTGAGAGCCCCTTGCGGAGCGCTTCACTTGCACGTTCTGGCCCCATCGAGACGAGAGTGAGTGTGTGAACCTCACTACCTGCTGCTTCATTGAGTGGTTCGATGATGCGCAACACCTCTTCTATTGCATACTCATCAAGATCATTGAGGACTGCATCAACGCCCTCTCGATCAAGGCGACCATCGACCATTTTCTTCTCAGCCCAAGAATCCGGGACCTGCTTAACGCACACGGCGATTTTCATGGCGCGGATGTTACTCGCCAGTTACTTACGGCTCTATTCGAGAAGTGAAAGATATGGTGGCGAGGTGAAACCTTCCCTCTCTCGCCATCTCGGCGCCCACCCTTCGGGAGACGGAGTCGATTTCGCAATCTGGGCACCGGCTGCCGATGCTGTTGAGCTCTGTATCTTCGATGACGCCCTCAGGGAGACTCGATTCTCGCTCGCCCACCGTGATGGCCCACTCTGGCACGGTCATCTCTCTGGGATCGCGGTGGGAACTCGGTATGGCTATCGAATTCACGGCCCCTGGCAACCAGAGCAAGGATGGCGTTTCAATCCTAAGAAACTCTTACTCGACCCATATGCCCATCTGATGGAGGGTGAGTTATTGCTTGCGCCGGAGATCTATGGGCATGCTGCCATCGATCACCTCGGGGATGGCGATCTATCGATACAAGACCAACGTGACTCGCTCGGATTTGTTCCACTCTCCGTCGTTACAGCATCGACGCCTCGCTCGCTCCACCGACCGCATCATTCTTGGAGCAATACGATCATCTACGAGGCACATGTTCGAGCCCTTACCTATCTCAACGAGGAGATACCCCTCGAAGAGCGAGGGACATATCGCGCTCTAGCTCATCCCTCGACTATCAAACACCTTCAAGGACTTGGCATCACCGCGATTGAACTTCTCCCCATTCAACAATTCCTGACTGAACCGGATCTCGCAGCGCGCGGTAGAGAGAATTTCTGGGGCTATAACCCGATTCTTTTCTCTGCAGTTCATCATCAATACGCCGCCACGACTGATCCAATACGAGAGTTACAGGAAGCAATCGATTCCCTTCATAGTGCAGGCATCGAAGTCATCTTGGATCTGGTCTACAACCACACAGCTGAAGGCGGCAAGGGTGGACCTACGCTCGCTTATCGAGGGATCGATAACAAGACTTTTTATCGCCACATGCCTGATGACCACTATGAGGATTTCACCGGTTGCGGCAATACCATCGATGCGCGGCGACCTTTCGTCACACGGATGATCATCGACTCACTTCATTGGTGGAGTGAGGTCATTGGTGTGGACGGTTTTCGATTCGATCTAACGACCGCACTTGCTCGTGGCCGCAATGAGATCGATACACATGGCGCACTCATCTCCGCCCTTGCAGCAGATCCCATTCTTCGAGAGCGAAAACTGATTGCAGAACCTTGGGATACCGCTGGTTACGCACTAGGCGAATTCCCGCACCCATGGCGGGAATGGAACGACCACTATCGAGATTCTCTCCGACAGTTCTGGCTTGGTAATCCCTCCCGAGGATTCAGCGAAGGAGTCGCTGACATCGCGAAGAGACTCTCTGGATCGCATGACATCTTCTACTTCCGTGGCCCTACCTCTTCGATCAATTTCATCACCGCCCATGATGGCTTTACCTTGCATGACCTTGTCACCTATCAAGAGAAGCGCAACTTCCAAAATGGTGAAGAGAATCGAGATGGATCGAGCATCAATCGATCTTGGAATCTAGGCGTGGAAGGCGAGAGCAATGATGAGAGGGTCGTCGAACTCCGTCATCGCTTGAAGAAATCGATGTTGGCAACGCTGCTTCTCTCTTCCGGCGTTCCGATGATCTCCATGGGAGATGAGAGTTCCCGATCTCAGGCAGGATCGAACAATGCCTACAGTTATGACCCGAATTCACCTCTTACAAGCGAGACCAATTTCTTCGGCGGACAATACCTAGATTGGAAAAGTGACAGCCTCAAAGAGGACCTCAAGGATTCGCTCTCATCTCTGATCAAGATACGAAAGACCTTCATGGTCGATCTCATCTCAGATTTCTTCACTGGAAACCTCGACCTAGGTACGAAACGAAAAGATGTGGCGTGGTTTCGTCGTAATGGCATGGAGATGGATGCAGAGAATTGGCATCAAGGAGATCGTCGTTACCTCGCCGTCTTCATCGAGGCCAGCGCCGACCAGGCACTACTTCTCTTCCTCAATGGCGATCAAACCGAGCACGAATTCACACTCCCCGGTGAGCTATGGGGGGATTCCTATAGATCGGTCTTCGATTCAAGCATCGCGGAACAACACTTCATGCCGCAGATCAAGAAGCCAGGAGATATTTCAACCGTTCCAGCCCACACTGCACAGATCTGGCTTGTGCATAAGACCAAATAAAGTCACGGAATTACTTGGTCTTAAACGAGACCGTCACGGTGGCAGTAACCGTCTTTTCAATCGTCGAAGTGTCGTAGTAACCACCTGCAGATGTATCTACCGAATCAGGCGAAGTGACCTGGAATGGACCACTTCTCACGGCAACAACCGCACCGACTTTTCCGCCGGTCGATTCAACGATTGCTTCAGCTCGAGTCTGAGCATCGATCATCGCCTCTTTGAGAAGTTCAGGACGCAACTCTTTCAACGATGAGATGTAGTAGTTGGGTCCGTAATTTGAAACTTGAACCCCACGTTCGAGGAGCTCGCCAATACCGTTACTCATCGAAGCAACCAAGTCGACATCCTTGGATCGAACCGTGACCGGACGATCAGCGCGATAGCTCAAGATCCGCCCAGTCGAATTTCCATTGACATACTCTTCATTGCCATAAGTCGAGAGCGCGCCGAGTTTGATCTCTGCCTCCGGGAATCCGCCGTCTTTGAGGTACTTCACCAAATCTTCCATGTCATCGTTGACTGATCGCACTGCCGTAGAGAGCGTTGGCGATGTTGCATTGACATTGAGAGTCCAGACTGAGTTATCAGCCATCGCATTAGTTCTGGCAGAACCGGTAACTGAGATTCCCGAGTCTTGCCGCGATGCGAACCCACTCCCCACTTGATTGAGGCCTAAAGCCAGCGCGATAGCAAGAATCGCAGCGGGAATAGAGAGGGCAAGGGCAGATTTGATACGGGAATTCTCGTTTTCACTCATAGAAAAAGGCTAGTCCTTGAGCCTCACAAAAGCGGCTGGTTCAGATGTGAATTTCATGAGGGTAGGCTTGGCGCTAGTCCAACGCTTATCAGTACCGGCTTCATTGCTCCTGCATTTGATCGGTTTAGCTGTAAAACGGAAAGACTGACAATCTCGGAATGCGTGATTGTCCAACCGAAAGAAGTAAGGAAGAAAATGGC